>JGI12048J13642_10589663_pt1 | contig 96076 bp, 85 predicted proteins | sample ElkSlonscriptome_16_FD_13642 | JGI IMG/M metagenome (IMG submission 13642)
CTCGATCAGACCGGCGCCATCGGCCGACACCGATGGGACAAATGAAACCAGGCAAGCCGAGAGAATGGTAAGGCGTCTTAGGCTCGCAAGGAGTCTTGCAGAACGCTCAAGCATCGCCGCCCCGTCGAATGATCAGTTCCTGACCAGGCCGAAGCACGCTGTCTGAATCCAGCCCGTTCCAGCGCATCAGTTCGTTCAGACCAACGCGCTGGCGGCGCGAGATCAACCACAGCGAATCGCCCCGACGCACAACGTAGCGGTCGTCGACAAGCGCCGGCGAGCGTACCGCGCGATCCGTTTCGATCACCAGCCGCTTGCCCGGGTGAATCAGGGTGCGCGGGCCCAGCCCGTTCATGCGCTGGAGGTCGCGGACGCTGATGCCGTAGCGCCGCGCAATCACCCACAGGCTCTCGCCGGAGCGAACCCGGTGAATGAATCGGTCGGTCGGAAGCAGCTGTTGCTGCAGTGCCGCCAGCTCCCGGAAAACCCGCTGGTAGTCCGCATTTCCGTCAGGCGCGGTCGCCGCGATCTTGCCGGGCAACGCCAGGGTCTGGCCGGCAACCAGCCGGTTGTCCGTCAGACCATTTACATTTCTGAGCGCTTCAACCGTCGTACCGTGGCGCTGCGCCATCCGCGACAGTGAATCACCGCGCTGAATCATGATCTGCTTGTACGCCAGCGGCGGCGATTCGGGCAAATCCTGCAAGGCTGCAGCGACACGGTCGGCATCGGCGACCGGCACGACCAGGTATGTTGCACCGGCCGGCGGGGTCATATGTCGATTGAGGCCGGCGTTCAGCGTAACCAGCTCGGTCAGGTCCAGTCCGGTCCGCATGGCCAGGGCCACCACGTCGATCGGACCTTCCAGCTCGATCTTGGCCACCTGAGGCGCGTCGGGCAGCGCCGGCAGCACGAAGGCGTAGCTGGCCGGATCGCGAAACAGGCAACCCAAGCCGTTCAGCTTTGGCACGTAGCCCAGCGTCTCGCGCGGCAATGGCAATTCATGCCACTCGGTGCCCAGACCGCGGGCGGCGTTGCGCCGAATCGCACGGCCGACCCGGCCCTGGCCGGCGTTGTAGGCCGCCAGCGCCAGCGCCCAGTCAGCGTCGAAAAGCCCACCGAGGTACTCCAGGTAGTCCAGCGCCGCGCCGGTTGCGGCGACAAAATCGCGACGACCATCGTACCAGTCATCAATCGTGATTCCGAAATCCCGCGCGGTGCCGCTTAGAAACTGCCAGGGCCCCGCGGCGCGGCCGTGGGAGTACGCGAACGGATCGAACGCGCTTTCAACAACAGGCAGCAAGGCCAGTTCACCCGGCAGCCCGCGGCGTTCTATTTCGTCGACGATCAGGTGCATCCAGGGCCGCGCCCGGTTCAGCACGCGCTGCATGTATTCGGGGTTGTCGGCGTACCACTCGGCCCATCCGGCGGCCCGGCTGCCATCGGGACAACTCGAGATGCCAAAGCGATCGATCAGCCGCGGCCAGATCAGCGGCGGCGCGGCCACCTCGTCCGACGGCGCCGATATTCGGTCCATGGCAAGCCGCTCGAAAGCCTCGTCGATCGCAGCGAACGGATCGGAAGGTGATGGTTCAGCAGCTCGATGCACGCCAGGCTCGACCGCGGCGGGCAGGTCAACCGGTTGCTGATTCTGATTTACCGCGCAACCGCTCGCGGCAAGCGATATCACGGCCGCACAGGCCGCCGCAAGGCGTTTATGTTCGGCCATCGATCTTCCGTAACGTCATTGAGGCGATTCTTGCTCCGATGGTCATTTCCAATCAATCGTAATTTTCGAATAGTGATCAAACAATAGTGGTCAAACCATCTGGTCGGGCCGCGCCGGCACTGGATTGGCTCGGCAAAAAGGCTTCGCCGATCAGTATTGCAGGTATCGACCGCTCCGACACGCGCCCGTTCCGGGAAATCCGGACCTGCGCGACGCAGGCGGTACAATACCACGGTCTTTTTCATACGAGCAGTCGACTATCTTGCAACCCGATCTCGAAACAATTCTCGCCCGCCTCGAAGAGGCAGGCCGCCCCATCACCCGCAGAGAGCTCTCGGACGACTTCGGCCTGGACCACGCCGAATCCGACCGGGTCATCAAACCGCTGCTGGTGGAACTGATCCGTCAGGGCAAGGTAGTGCGCAACCGGCGCGCTGCCTATGGGCTTGCGCGAAACATGAACCTGGTGCGCGGCCGTATCAGCGCGCACGCCGACGGGTTCGGTTTCGTGATTCCCGACGAAGACGGAGACGATCTGTTCCTGGCCCCGCGCCAGATGCGCCAGGTCTTCAACGGCGACCGGGTGCTGGCCGCGGTCAGCGGCGTGGACCGGCGGGGGCGCAAGGAAGGTCAGATTGTCGAAGTGATCGAGCGGGCCCACCAGCAGATCGTCGGACGCTACGTCGCCGAAGGCGGCGTAGCCCAGGTGGTTCCGGATGACCCCAAGCTGACCCACGATGTGCTGATTCCGGATGCGTCACGCTCGGACGCAAAGCCGGGCAAGATTGTAGTCGCTCGCATAACCCGCCCGCCGACGCTGGAGCGCGGACCGGTCGGCGAAATCATCGCGGTCCTCGGCCACGCCGACGAACCGGGCATGGCCACTCAGATCGCCATCTTCAACCACCAGCTTCCGGCCGAATTCCCGGCCGAGGTCGAGCGCCAGGCCGAGGGCTACGGCGCGGAGATCGACCAGGAAATCGCCGGCCGTCGCACCGACCTGCGCAAGATGAAGCTGATCACCATCGACGGCGCCGACGCACGCGATTTCGACGATGCCGTGCACGCTGAGGCCGACGGTGACGGCTTCAGACTGACCGTCGCAATTGCCGACGTCAGCGAATACGTCAAGCCCGGCTCGCCGCTGGACGACGAGGCGATCAAGCGCGGCACCTCGACGTATTTCCCCGACCAGGTCGTTCCGATGCTGCCCGAGGCGCTTTCGAATGGCCTGTGCTCGCTCAACCCGAAGGTCGATCGCCTGGTGCTGGCGTGCGAGATGAAGGTCGACGCGTCGGGTCAGGTGACTGGAAGCAAGTTCTTCGAGGCCGTAATGAACTCGGCCGCTCGCATGACCTACGACCAGGTGCGCCAGATGGTGGAGCACGGCGACGAGCAGCTCAACAAGCGCTTCGGCCACGTGCGGGAAAATCTCGACAGCCTGTTCAAGGTTTATCGACTGCTTTCGAAACGCCGGTCGAAGCGCGGCGCGATCGATTTCGATTCCAACGAAGTGCAGTTCGTGTTCGATACCGACGGTCGGGTCGAACAGCTGCAGCGCCGGTCCCGCCATGACGCGCACCGCCTGATCGAGGAATGCATGATCGCCGCCAACGTCCAGGCCGCCACGACGGCAGAGAAGAACGGGCTGCCGACGCTGTTCCGGGTGCACGACGTCCCGCCGCCCGACAAGCTGGCCGAACTCGAATCGTTTCTTTCGGCGCACGGGCTGAAAATCGACTGGAAAGACGAGCCCGAACCGGCCGATCTGACCCGAATCCAGAAGAAGACGCGCGGAACGCCGCTCGCGCCGCTGGTCGATGCGGTCTTGCTCAGGAGTCTCGCGCTGGCGGTTTACCAGCCCGAGAACAAGGGCCACTTCGGCCTCGCGCTCGACGCTTACGCGCACTTCACCTCACCGATACGGCGCTATCCCGACCTGCTGCTGCATCGGGCGCTCAAGCATCACCTGCGCAAAAAGCCGAAAAGCGAGTATCCATACCCCGCCAAGCGGATGACCGAATTCGGCCGCGAATGCTCTTGGCTCGAGCGGCGCGCCGAAGATGCCAGCCGCGAAGTGGACGAACGGCTCAAATGCCAGTACATGCAGCGCCATATCGGCGATCGACTCGAAGGCGTGATCACCGGCGTGACCGGCTTCGGCGCATTCGTCGAGATTATCGAGATGGGCGTGAGCGGACTGGTGCACGTCACCTCTCTGCCCAACGATTACTACCACTTCGACCCGGTCGGCCGCGTGCTGACCGGCGAACGGCGCGGTTTGCGCTACCGGTTGGCCGACCCGGTGACCGTTGAAGTGATGTCGGTCAGCGTCGATGAGCGCAAGATCGATTTCCGAATCGCCGGAGGTGCCGACGGTGACGGCGCCGACGAGCGCGCCGGCGGTCGGCGCAAGGCCTCGAAAAAGTCCGGACACGGCAAGCGCCGCGGCAAACGCGGAAACAAGACCGGCAAACCGGGCGGCGGCAAGTCCACCAAGGGCGGTAAATCATGAAGCGCGAGCGGGCCTGCGGCGTCAACGCGGTCGATGCCCTGCTCGGTCACCAGCCCGAACGGGTCATCCAGATCTGGGCCTCCGGCAGCGGGCCGAGAATCCAGGCGCTGCTGGAACGCGCATCCAGACATGGAATTCCGGTCCAGCAGGCCCAGCCGACGGCACTCGACAAGCTTGTTGCAGGCGAAACGCACCAGGGCATCGTGGCCGAATTCCGGCCGCCGGAGCCGCTTCAGGAGGCCGACCTGGTCGATATTGTCGACCGGAGCGGGGCCGACACCCTGCTGCTGTTGCTGGACCAGATTCAGGATCCGCACAATCTCGGCGCGTGTCTGAGGTCGGCGGCGGCCGCCGGTGCCAATGCCGTCGTGATTCCGCGCGATCGTGCGGCCGGCATGACGCCGGCGGTGCGGCGCGCCGCCGCAGGCGCTGCAGACATCGTACCGTTGATCGAAGTGCCGAATCTTGCCCGCGCCATGGAGCGCCTGCAAAAGTCCGGCGTTTGGTGCGTCGGGCTGGCCGGTGAGGCCGACAAAAGCCTCTACTCGACCCGGCTCGACGGCCCCCTGGCATTGGTTCTGGGAGGCGAGGAACAGGGATTGCGCCAGCTCACCCGCAAGCGCTGCGATGCGCTTGCGCGAATTCCGATGCGCGGCGGCACCGAGAGCCTCAACGTATCAGTCGCAACAGGCGTCGCGCTGTTCGAGGCAATTCGCCAGCGCGGACCGGGTTGATATTTCTTGATGAAAGCCGTCCACGCATTCGCCGTTGAGTTGCCGAACTGGTGCCGGGAACTGGCTGACCAACTACCCGATCGGCTGCCCGGAGCCGAGGACCGAATGCGGCTGGCCATAGAGCTTGCGCGCCGCAACGTCGAGGCCGGCACCGGCGGCCCGTTCGGCGCGGTTGTCAGTTCGATCGCCGACGGTCGGCTTATCGCCATTGGCGTCAACCGCGTCGAACCGGATGCCTGTTCAAGCGCGCACGCCGAAATCGTGGCACTGAGCCTCGCCCAGGCGACGTTGTCGGACTGGAACCTCGCGACGGCAGACGATGCACCGATCGAACTGGCCACCTCCTGCGAACCGTGCGCGATGTGCCTGGGCGCGATTCCGTGGTCGGGTGTCAAGCGCGTTCTTTGCGGCGCGACGAAGCAAGATGCCGAGGTCACCGGCTTCGACGAGGGAGAGCGCAGCAGCGATTGGGCCGGCGTATTGAACCGCTGCGGCATCGATGTCCAGACCGAGATCCTGCAGGCGGAAGCCGCAGAGGTGCTCGAAGCCTATCGCCGCAAGGGCGCACGCATCTACAACCCCTGAGGCGGCAGGAATCGTCGATCTTTATCGTGCCCCGCAACGCTGGCGCACTGTTCACCTGCTATCTGGCAGGCTTGTGATCATTCTTAATCCGCGCCACGCGCCCTAATCAGCAATCATGTGAGCAGCGACGCGATGAGTACGATTAGAGCTACGCAGATCCATTACTCAAGGCCGCGCCTTGTCGACCTCGCATTCGTCAAGCCTGGATTGGGTCTTGTTCTAATGATCGCCTGCATCAACTGCACCCTGGAGGCGGGGACTCATGAGATGCGGGTCGGAGAAGTGGGCCTGCTGGTCGAGATGGACGAAAAAATTCGCGCTTCGGATGACGGCTATCCCTGGACCGACTGGCTGGCCAAAACCCTGCAGGCGACCAGCACGATCACCGGCACTTTTCCGCGCGACAACGTCCGGATCAAGCTCCGCGCCAGTTCAGGTTCTTCAAGTCCGATCTCTTTCGGGCAGGTCCGCCGCAGCGACCCGCTGGAGCTCCGGTTCTACGTCTCGCCCGGCGCCACCCTGCAAGGCCTGACCGGTGACTGGCGCGGCTACCACGAATTCGCGCATCTGCTGATCCCCTTCCCCGGCAACGACGACATCTGGTTCACCGAAGGCTTCGCGTCCTACTACCAGTACCTGCTTCAATCACGCGCCGGCGTCATTTCCCAGCGCGAGGCCTGGCAGGAACTGATGGACGGATTCGCGCGAGGAGAGTCCGACCGCAGCGGCCGCAATCGATCACTGCGAAACCTGAGCCCGGACATGTGGCGCGAGCGCGCCTACAAGCGCGTTTACTGGACCGGGGCAGCGTTCTTTCTGCGCGTCGATGTCCGCCTGAGAACCGAATCCGGCGGCACGCATTCGCTGGACAGTGCACTGGCGGCGTTCCATGCATGCTGCTTGTATAGCCGCACGCGCTGGAACGCACGTCAGCTTGTCGACGCCCTCGGCGACAACAGCATTCCCGAAATCTGGCGCCAGGAGTACCTCCGGACGATCAACGCCCCGGCCGTGCCACGCTACGCTGAGGCGCTTGACAGGCTGGGCATCCAGGGAAATCGGTCGAACCTGCGATTTGACGATGACGCCGCGATAAAAGCGCTCCGGACGGCTATTGCGGGTGGCCGACGGGTTCCGGCCGGATTCGACCGGATTGTGGGTCACGGCGGGCCGCCTCACTCTCCGTCTTCGACGTCTCCATAGGCAATATCGACCACGACCAGGTGCCTGATTCCTCCAGGCGTATCGATTTCGACATCCTCGTCAAGCGATTTTCCGAGCAGGCCGCGCGCAAGCGGCGAATCCACGGATATCCAGTTTCGCTCCGAATCGATTTCGTCGGCGCCTACGATGCGGTAGCAATGCTCGCTACCGTCGGCGTCCTGGACGGTAATTCGCCCGCCGAAGAACACCTTTTCCGGATTCGACGGTCGCCCGTCGACCGGCTTGACTTCATCAACACGCTTGCCGAGATACCGGATTCGGCGATCCATCTCGCGCAGCTGCTTTTTGCGGTAAATGTATTCGGCATTTTCCGATCGATCGCCCTCGGCGGCCGCGGCGGTCAGCGCTGAAACGACCTCGCGGCGATCCACCCATAGCCGGCCGAGCTCGGCCTTCAGCCGCGCCAGGCCCTCGGCCGTGATGTACGGACTTGATCTGGCTTGCGGGGGGCGCCAACGGCTCATGACCAATCTTCTCGGATAGCTGGGATCACGCCAAGGATTACACGAATCCATGCGCTTTACCGGGATCGGCGCCGTCGCTGCGTCAAAGCGGGAGCGGCTTCAGGGCACAATCCGCGTGACATTTACCCGCGACCGTCGACAAACTTGCGACCTTTTTGCGCGCTGGGGCGTCTATCTACCAGCATGAACAAAAACGCCTTCGACCAATCGCTGGACGCGCTGTGCCTGAAACGGCTCGCAAAGAACTGCCGCCGCACGCAGGAACAGGTCTATCGATCCTACGTCGACGCGGCCTGGAGGCTGGCGTTACGGCTGACGGGCTGCGAGGCGGGCGCCTGGGACGCCGTGCAGGAGGGTTTCGTCCGGGCATTTCGACAGGCCGGAAAGCTGCGAGACGGCAATGCCTTCGGCTTCTGGCTTCGGAGAATCATCGTCAATCAGGCGATGGATGTGCATCGAGTTCGCGGGCGCGAGAGCGCCGAGCCGCCCCCCGAATCGATCACCAATGCACCCGATCCCGCCTGGCTGGACCTCGAGACCGTGCTTTCCGGCCTGGGCGCCCACGATCGCATGGTGCTCTGGCTGCACGACGCAGAGGGCATGACCCATGACGAAATCGCATCGCTGGCCGGCAAGACAGTGTCGTGGTCGAAAACGCGCCTGAGCCGAACCCGAGCCAGGGTGCGCGAGGCACTGAACCGGGAACCGAATTCGAGCTTGAGGAAAGTCTCCAATGAATGATCCGCTTGATCTGAGAAATCTGCCCTCGGCGCCGCCGCCGGCCGATCTGTGGCCCTCGATCGAGGCGGCGCTTGACAAGCCGTCCAGGCGGCGAGCGCCGCGCTATCTGTCGATGGCCGTCGCCGCCTCATTGGTGCTGGCCGTCGTTGCCGCACAGTTTCTCGATGTGGCGAGAACGCCGGGAACATCCAAGGCGGCCGCGAATCCCGAACTTCAACAGGCGCGTGCCGCTTCGGCTCGTCTGGAACGGGTTTTGCGAGCGCAGCGCGACGGCGTGCTCGACGCAACTTCGATCGAATCTCTTGCATGGATGGAGCAGGAGCTGGGCTGGCTGGACGTTCAACTGGCAGACAGGCCCTCGGAAGCTGGTTTATGGCGCCAGCGCACGAATCTGCTGGCTGAAATGGCAAGCGAATATCAACGCAACAACTGGCAGTCGGATCTCCAGCTCGCCAGTTATTAGAACGGCAATAGGCCCGGTTGTCATCAATCAATCCGGGACATCAATCAACACGGAGAAAGAATATGACGACAGCAAAGCCGACGATCAAATGGCTGATGACCCTTGCTTTGATCACGACAAGTGCCGCGCTCGCGGCCCAACAGAACGACACGGATTCCGCCGACCGCGCACAACTCCGGGCGGAGATTCAAGAGGCTCGGACGCAGATGGCAGAAGCAGCGCGCCGCATGGCCCGACTTCAGCGCCAGCTTGGCGGCGAAGAACGACAGGTCGAAATAATGCGCTTTATCGACGGGGAATCGAACGGAAGCGCGCCCGACGCACCCGCCTGGTTGGGCGACAGCGGCGAGTTCGTTTTGAGAAAACTTCCGCCGCGGCTAGGCGTTCTGCTCGGCGGACCCGGATCGGACGCGTCCAATCAGGTCATCGGACTCACGCCGGGCGGCGGCGCTGAAGCGGCAGGCATCGAACAAGGCGACCGCCTGGTCTCGGTCAACGACAAGTCTGTGGCCGAAGGCGACCCGCAAAGCGTTCGTGATGCGCTGGAAGGCATCGAAGCCGGGACCTCGGTGCCGGTCATCGTCGAGCGTGGCGGCCAGCAACTCACCTTTGATGTCGAAACAACGTCGGTCGTTCGTGACGTGAGAGTGTTTGGACTGCGCTCAGCGCCGGACACCGGGGAATTCGAGCGTGAGGTCGAGCGCGAAATCGAGCGCGAAATCGTAATCATGCGTCCGGACCGCCCGATGCCGCCGGTGCCGCCTCGTCATCTGAGAGCACCGTTGTTTTCCGTTCTCGGGCACGATTCGGACCTGATCAACAATCACGCCGGACTCGAACCCTACTTCGGCACCGCCGAGGGGGTCATTGTTCTGCGAATCGATCCCGAGAATACGTTCGGTCTGCGCGACGGCGACGTGGTGCTTCGTCTCGACGATGAAACGGTCGATCGGCCCGTCGATCTCGGGCGTCTGCTGCTCGTCCGCGACCCGGGCGATGAGGTCGTCATCGAGGTCATGCGCGAAAACGTCCTGACGCAGATTCCTGCGACAATACCCGACCGATCGAAGGCAATCCACCGGTTTCCCATGAGGTTCGAATTCGAAAGTGCAGCGCCGCCACCGGATGCGCCGAATCCGCCACAGCCCCTCTAAGCGCCGCTCAAGCAAAGTATGCCAGACGCCAGCCGGCGTCGTCCCTCGGACGACGCCGGTTTTCATTTCTGCACACCCGGCCCTTCGGCCGCGCCGGTCGTCGGTAGACTGGGCCGATGAGAATCGTGGCGCATACCTGTTCCAACACGGAGATCGTCTGCGCGCTGGGGCGCTCGGACTGGCTTGTCGGCGTCGACGCACATTCAGACTATCCGTCGGAAGTCGTCTCTCGCCTGCCGAGAATCGGTGCCGATCTCGATATCGACATCGAGAAAATCAAGCAGCTCGCACCTGACCTCGTGATCACTTCGCTGACCGTTCCCGGGCACGAACGCTGCCTGGAGCGGATTCAGGATGCCGGACTGCCGCATCTGGTGACCCGGCCGCATTCGCTGAACGACGTGGCTTGCGATATCCGGCGCATTGGACAGGCGCTGGACGCCGAGCCCGCGGCAGAACGAATCGCCGCGCGCTTCGATGCGCTGACCGCACGCTCGCCCGTACCCGACCCGGTATCCATACTCGTCGAATGGTGGCCCAAGCCGGTGATCGTTCCGGGCCGGCGATCGTGGGTCAACGAGATGCTCTGCCTGGCCGGCGGCTTCAATCCGTTTGCTCAGGTCGACGCCGAGAGCACCGAGGTTTCAATCGCCCAGGCCGTCGAAGCCATGCCGGAAGCCATCGTGATGAGCTGGTGCGGCGTCGACGAATCGAAGTATCGACCGCATGTGGTAATGCGCCGAGCGGGCTGGCAGAATATTCCGGCCATCCGCGACCGCAGCATCCATGCGGTCAGCGAGGCCTGGCTGGGCCGTCCCGGGCCGCGCCTTCTTGACGGTATCGAGCGGCTGCGCGCCGTGGTGGAACAATGTCGGCGCCGGGTCTGATGGATCAGGCCTGACGCGACGGGTCCGACGCAGGAGAACGGCGCCAACCGCGCGCCGGTACAATACGCGCCAATGAACAGCACACCCGAATTCGAGACCCCCGCAGTGGGCCTGGTCAGCCTGGGCTGCCCGAAGGCGCTGGTGGACTCCGAACAGATCATCACCGGACTGCGACAGCAGGGGTATCGGCTGGTCGACGACCATGCCACGGCCGATCTCGTGGTGGTCAATACCTGCGGCTTCATCGATTCGGCCAAGGCCGAGTCTCTGGAAGCCATTGGCGACGCGCTGGATGCCAACGGACGGGTGCTGGTGACAGGCTGCATGGGCGCGACGCCCGACGCCATAAAGTCCATCCACCCCAAAGTGCTGGGGGTGAGCGGCCCGCACCAGGCCGGGGCAGTGCTGGAGGCGGTCAACACGCACCTGCCGCGCCCGCACGACCCCTACGTCGATCTGGTTCCGCCCGCCGGACTGAAGCTGACGCCCGGCCACTATGCCTACCTGAAAATTTCCGAAGGCTGCAACCATCGCTGCCGCTTCTGCATCATTCCGGCGATGCGCGGCGACCTGATCAGCAGGCCTATTGGCATGGTGCTCAAAGAAGCCGAGCAGCTTGTCGATCGCGGCGTTCGCGAACTTCTGGTGATCAGTCAGGACACCAGCGCCTACGGCGTCGATACGCGCTACCAGACCGATTACTGGAAGGGCCGGGAAATCGAGACCCGAATGTACGACCTGGCTCGCGAACTGGGTGAGATGGACGCCTGGATCCGGCTGCATTACGTGTATCCCTACCCGCACGTCGACCGGATCATTCCGCTGATGGCCGAGGGCAGGATATTGCCCTACCTGGATATCCCGTTCCAGCACGCCAGCCCGCGCGTGCTCAAATCGATGCGCCGACCGGCCTCGGCCGAAAATACCCTGGCGCGGATCGGCCGCTGGCGTGAATCCTGTCCGCATCTCGTGATCCGGTCGACCTTCATCGTCGGCTACCCGGGCGAAACTGAAGACGATTTTCAGCTGTTGCTCGATTGGTTGAGCGAGGCGCAGCTCGAGCGCGTCGGCTGCTTCAAGTACTCGGCAGTCGCAGGGGCAGCGGCCAACGAACTCCCAGATCCTGTGCCCGAGGACGTCAAGGAGGAAAGATGGCACCGCTTCATGCAGCATCAGCAGGGCATCAGCGAGTCACGCCTGGCCCGTCGCATAGGCAACGTGGAACCGGTAATTGTCGATGCCATCGATGGCGATAGCATTATCGGCCGCAGCTTTGGTGACGCGCCGGAAATAGACGGCAACGTCCTGTTGCAGGGTTCGCAGGGAATCGAAGCAGGCGATTTCATCGATGCCCGCATCACCGGCTGCGACAGCTATGACCTTTTTGCAGAGCTCGTGAACTAATCAGCCGTCGTACAATCTCTATATCTGCGCCATTTAACTGCGCCTTATGGCGACAAAATCATATTTATCGGAGCAAATAAAATGCAAGTGAGCAAGTCGAAAAGTAAGGGAATAATTGCCGCCGCGCTTTTTCTGGCGACTGCGGCTATCACGGGTTGCAACCGGGACGCCAACGTCGAAGAGCCGGAAGCAACGGCCTCTGCGCCTGAAATAACCCAGCGCCAGGCACCCTCGCGGGCCGTCTCGGCTCCAGCCAGGACGCAACCTCAGGCGGCACGAAACGAGGATTTCAGGATCATGCCCCAGCTCGACGGCGCTCTGGAAGAAGACGGCATGGGCCTGGACGTGATCATCGATGCAAGCAGCAGACAAGCGTATGCCGACAGCCTTGAGTGGATTTCTCAGGATGCCTCAAAGGAACAACTCGACAAGCTCGAAAACGCGATCCGCTATTTGCACATGTATGACTCTTCGGTCCTTGGAAGCGAATCGAACCTCCTCGCCGTGCTCGACGGCAAGACCGGACATGAAGTCGTGGAACGGGCTCAAGAGTTGATGAACAAAAGACGTCGTCAGAATTAAAATGGCAACCGTCGAAAACCGGGTTCGAGGCCCGGTTTTCGACGCGCCACGCCCAACTTGCTGTTGACCTGAGTCAGCCGGTCAACCAGCTATAAATCATTGAGAAGTTTCCGAATCAGGACTCAACAATTGGGAACCTGCACCGCGCGCTTGCGGGCATTGTTGTCGGCTCGATACAGATGATCAGTCGAATCAGAAATATCCCGAAACAAACACCACGGTAACGAACCACGACGGGACGAGAAAAACAAGCCCCGTGATCTCTCGCAACAACATCGCCGACGACAGCTTCCGGACAACGGAACGCCGGTAATTTGCCTGGCAGTCTCTTGAAGAAAGGAACGAAAACGTCATGGCCTATTTCCAATGCGAATGGGTGATGTCGCAATGAAACCACAGCGCGTTCTCAAAACCTGAGAACGCGCTGGCGAGCGGAGGCACTCTTGCCAGCTTTACTTTTATTGCCGGCTTTTATCGACCGCTTATCAGCAAAAGACCGGCGTTACTCATGTTGGCCTGCAACAGTCATCGCGTCCAGCAACAGCGACGGCACCTGGGTATTGCGGCGGGTTTCGAGATCGCTGCCGGCAGCGAGGAGTCCGGAGAACATTTCACTCAGGTTGCCGGCGATCGTGATTTCCTCAACCGGATAGGCAATCTCGCCGTTTTCGACCCAGAACCCCGACGCACCGCGTGAATAGTCGCCGGTCACCAGATTCACACCCTGGCCCATGACCTCGGTCACGACAAGTCCCCGATTCATTTGGGCCACGAGATCATCGAAGCTGCTGCTGCCGGGTGTGAATAACAGGTTGCGAACGCCGCCGGCATTGGCGGTCGTTTCCAATCCGAGCTTGCGGGCCGAATAACTGCCGAGCACGTAGCGCTGCAGCACCCCGCCCTCGATCAGCGAGGACTGCCGGGTCGCGACGCCCTCGCTGTCGAACGAACTCGACCGTGCTGCGCCCTGCAGATGAGGATTTTCGTCAATCTTCACCCATTCCGGAAACAGCTGCTTGCCGACCGCGTCCAGCAGAAAACTGGACCGCCGATAAAGGTTGCCGCCCGACACCGCGCCGACCAGGTGTCTGATCAATCCCAGCGCAACATTGTTGTCGAACAATACCGGTGCGCGTCCGGAGGGCGCCGACCGGGCGCCCAGACGGCGCACCGCGCGTTCAGCCGCCTTGCGGCCAGTTCGCTCGGGAGATGCGAGCGTATCGAAGCATCCCTGATCGTCCCAGTCCCAGTCTCGCTGCATCCCCGATCCATCGCGGGCAACCAGCACACAGGATTGATCGAATCGCGTGCTGCGACCGCTGCCGACAAAACCGTGGCTGTTGGCATAGACACCAACAGCCGCATCGGCCGATACCGAGGCCCCTTCCGAATTCTCGATCCTAGGATCGGTATCCATCCCGGCCAGTTCGATCTGCCTGGCGCGCTCGATCAGCATGGTCATGTCGAGATCTCGCGGGTGCCACTGATCGAAATCCGCCATTGTTGTCGCCATCAACTCGGCCGGCGCAAGCCCGCCGGCAGGATCCGGCTGGGTATGCCGTGCTATCGCCAGGGCCTTGTCGACCGCTCGTTCCAGCGATTCGGTGCCCAGATCCCCGGTCGATGCACTGCCGCTTGCGCGGTTGACGTAAACGGTGACCGAAACGCCTCGATCACGCGCATCTTCGAGCACGTCGATTTCGCCAAGCCGCACCGTCACGTTGCGCCCGTGACTGGACGAAACGCTGACCTCTGCTGCATCCGCGCCGGCGACACGGGCGCGCGAAAGTACCTGTCGGGCGGCGTCCTCGAGCATCGCCCGTTCGCGATCGGGATCGTGCAACAGCGGCATCTCGGTCCGGCCGTTTCGAGCCACGACATGGTTCATTGCGTGCCTCCTACGGTCAGCCCATCGATTCGAAGCGTTGGCTGACCCACGCCCACCGGAACGCCCTGTCCTTCCTTGCCGCAGACGCCGACACCGGAATCCAGTTCGAGATCGTTGCCGACCATCGCCACGCGGGTCAACACGTCCGGGCCATTGCCGATCAGGGTCGCGCCCTTGATCGGCGCCCCGAGCTTGCCGTTCTTGATCCGATAGGCTTCCGAGGCGACGAACACGAACTTGCCTGACGTGATGTCGACCTGCCCACCGTTGAAGTTCACCGCATAGACCCCGTCATCGACCGAGGCGATGATGTCTTCCGGTGCATGATCGCCCGGCAACATGTATGTATTGGTCATGCGCGGCAGCGGCAGGTGGGCGAAAGATTCACGACGACCGTTGCCGGTCGGTGCCACGCCCATGGCGCGGGCATTGAGCTTGTCCTGCATCAGCCCGGTCAAGCGGCCGTTCTCGATCAGCACGTTGCGCGCGCCCGGCGTGCCCTCATCGTCGATCGACAACGAACCCCTGCGCTCGGCCAGGGTGCCGTCGTCAACCACAGTGCAGTGCTCGGTGGCAATGCGCTCGCCCATCCGGCCGCTGAAGGCCGAGATTCCCTTGCGGTGGAAGTCGCCTTCCAGGCCGTGGCCGATGGCTTCGTGCAGCAGAACACCCGGCCAGCCGGGCCCAAGCACAACTTTCATGAAACCGGCCGGCGCGTCGACTGCGTCGAGATTCACCAGCGCCTGCCGAACCGCCTCGTCCGCGAACTTCTGCCAGGATTCCGGCGCCATCAGCGTGGCCAGCGCGTAGCGACCACCACCACCGGCGTTGCCCGACTCGCGCCGGCCGCCCTGCTCGGCGATGACGCGGACATCGAGCCGGATCAGGGGTCTCACGTCGCCGGCCAGCGTCCCGTCGCTGGCCGCCACAAGAATCGACTCATGCTGACACGACAGCGATACGTTGACCTGGGTAACCCGTGCGTCCAGCGACCGGGTATAGGCGTCGATGGTGCGCAACAGATCCACTTTCTTCGCGGAGGCCACCGCTTCGACCGGGTTTTCGGGGGCATACAGTGCCGGCGCGTCGACCGGTCGGGTCACCGCCGTGACGCCGGCCTGACCGGCACGGGCGATGGCGCGGGCGTTTACGGCCGCTTCCAACAATGCCGGCATATTGATGGCGTCGGCATAGGCAAACCCGGTGCCGGTACCGGATATCGCGCGCACCCCGACGCCCTGATCGATAGAAAAGTTTCCGGACTTCACGATTCCGTCTTCCAGTGACCAGCCTTCATTCTGGCGATGCTGAAAGTAGAGATCCCCGAGGTCGACCTGGCCCTCAACCAACCGGCCCAGCGCGCGTTCGAGGTCGGCGCTGTCCATCCCCGCAGGGGTCAACAGCGAACGGGTTGCCAATTCAAGCATGAGTTCAAAATCCTTGTGAGTGTGTCGGATATTCGGGCCGGAAAGCCCTTATTCAACCATCGTCCCGCTCATCGCGCTCAACAGCAACGGGCGCGATGAGCGGCTGCTGCCAATCGCCAGTCACTGAATAGCGCACTTGCGAGATCCCGCCCAGCGGCCGCGAAAAAAGCTGCTGCAAAGCGGCCCCGGCGGCCGCCCCTACCGGCCCGCCGGCCAACGCGCCGAGAACAGGCAGGGCCGAGCCGACGCCGGGCCGCACGATCAGTGTCTGGTCGTAAGTCCGGCCTTTGAGGTCGGTTGTCCCGCGCATGCGGACTTCGGCGGCCGGTGCATCGATGCGCACGTCATCTGTCGTTGCCATACCATCGGCGAGTTCGAAATGACCGGCCACACGATCGAACGATAGACCCTCGCCGAACACATCGGAGAAATCCAGTCGAAGCCGACGCGGTATCGAATTCAGGCTCATCAGTCCAAGCAGTCGACCCGCACCCGGGCTGGCCTCGGGAATCACGCCGTCGGTCACCACAACTTCAAGACTGCCGTCGACCCGCGGCAGGCTGAGATCCAGCGGGCTGCCCGGCCAGCGACCGTCAAGCTCGACCACGGCCCGGCCGCGCTGCAGCGCAAGATCGAAACCCGCCTGAGTCAGCGTCTCACCCAGATCTGCAGTAGCAAGACGAATCCGCATCCGACTGAAAGGCCCTCGGTCGTACTGCAGCCATGAGCCCGACCCGGTCAGCTCGAGGCCGTCGCGACGACTGGAAACCTGTTCGATCTGCAAGCCGCGCTCTTCCTGATGTGAACTGAGTCGGAATTCGCCCAGGTCGAGCTCGCCCCACCGCAAATCACGTACAAGGATGTCAAGTGCCGGAACGCGCGCCGGATCGAGGATTGACGGCGGTTTGGCGGACGGCTGCCGATCGCGCTTGTGCTGCGGCCAGGCCAGCCGGGACATGTCGGCCACGATAGACCGGTCGGCGAAACCCGACGCCGGAAAACGTATCGAACCCGCGACTCGATTACCCGCGGTGTTCAGTCGCCAGTAATTTCCCTCCCGATTCAGCGTAATCCCGACATTGCCCAGCGACCCTTGCTGAACGCGGAGATCGCCTATTTCGAGATCCAGCCACCCGGAAAGGCCGGTACTTCGTTCACCCGGCCGGAGCTGAAGCCCCGTGGTATTCAGCTCACCAATCAGACTGAACCATTGGTCGAAATCCAGCGACGGCAGAGCCCCTTCTACGATGAAATTCTCGGCCATGGGCAGATCGACCGAGACGTCACCGAACCCAAGGCCAAGTTGCCAGTAGTTCGACAGCATCAGCCATTCGCCGGACAGTCGATTTTCGATACCGAATCGAACCGGTTTTAGCAAATCGCCAAACGGCATTTCGATTTCAAGCGGCCAAATATCCTCCGGCGCCTTTTTCAACGGTTCCGGCAGACTTGACCCAACACCTTCGAGCGAACTGGCGATGCCAAGTCTCAGACCGGTGTCCGAAGGGTTCTCGCCGACCGCTTCGAATTCGATTTCGAACAGTGCACTGCCCGCGAGCTGCCGAGTGACTGCGCCGAGCCCGGCTTTCCAGTTCGCCGGCAGGAGGCCGCGAACCGGAAACCTGCCCTGCACCGAGAGGTTGAAGGCAGGCCTGAACCTGCTGTTCAGCTCCAGACTTGTCGGCTGGTCCAGCATTCTCGCCGCCAGATCGGCCGGCCCAAGCCGTTCACGCGTGAACGGCAGCGCGCCGGAAATGGCCGACAGGCCGATGCCTTGCTCGGGCAATTCGAGGCCGGCAGCGGCAAGATCTATGGCACCCACGAGGCGCCAATCCTCTCTTCGCTTGACCGGAAACCATACGCTGGCTTCGGCCGAAGCACCGCCTTGCCATTCCATCCGTTCCATCGCCCGGTCGACGCCGGCAAGCGGAAGCGCCTTGGCCAGATCCGCAAGCGCCCCGGCACCAGCGTCGACCGCCTGCAAGTGCAACTCGATCTCGGCATTGCGTGCCTGTGCGATATGCACACCGGGCACCTGCAGCGTTACACCAGCGACTCGTAACGAGTCGGCAACCGCGTGCATGGATTCTCCGGAGAACTCCACGCGGCCTGCAATGTTCTCGGCGACTGGCCAATTTTTCGCGTAGGCCAGTTCGAGACCGGAAAAAACGGCGCGGCTGTTGACAGAACCTGCCGGAACATGCGTTTTCCATTTTGACGGTTTCCCGAAAAGCGTCGTCACGGCCTGCGCCGACCCGACCTCGAGCAATGCCTCATCCAGCCACTTTCGGGTATTGGGACCTATTCCGCGCAGCGGCAACCAGCGGCGGGGCGCTTGCGAACTCAGCCGCGGCAGATCGACGACCAGATCGACAAACGGCTCTTCGCCGGACAGTTCGACTGCGCCGTCGACGATCGCTTCGAACTCCGGGTGCCGCAGCGAGAATCCTTCGAGTTCCACGCGCCCGCTCGACCATCCTGCGGTGCCCGAGAGCCGGCTGAATTCCACCGGCTGCGGATACAGCTCGGGAATCGCGACCGTGGCGCTGCCCGACGGGCGAACAAGGAGACGATCCCCGGCCAGCGAGAGCTCTGCACGATCGAGGGCCAGCGAGAACGAGGGATCGACAAGGCGTGCATCGAGATCCTCAACCCGGCCTTCTGCTCGATATACCGAACCGTCGTCGTTCACGCCCACCCGAAGGCCGGTTACGGCGCCCGAAAGGCCGTCGGGCCAGTATCGAGAATGCCCGAGCCAGGGCGCCAGCAGCGCATGAAGATAGTCCAGCTCGATTTTATCCGCCGCCACGCCGTGCCGGTCATTTCGATTGCCGTAGGCCAGGCTGTCGATAAGCACCGAGTCGCTGTCTCCGAGTTCGCGCGCGTCAAGTTCCACCGCCAGTTCATTCTCGTGCCAGATGCCATCAAGCTCGAACCGGCTTGATATGCGACCGGCGATCCCGCCATCCGACAGAGAGTGAAGGTCGACCTTTCCATACAAACGCGCGCCGTCGCCACGCTTCCAATCAAGCCACCATTGCATCTGGACGCGAAGGTCAATGACGCTTTCGGCCGTAGACTGCAAAGCAATATTCGACAACCCTATATCAGCCGCCTGGGCGAAACCCGACACCGCATCGAGGCGGGACTCGGGCATATTGAGCACGAACCGGGCCTCCAGCATTTCGCCGGCACCTCCCTCGGGCAGCGCATCCAGCCGAACCCGAAGGTCATTGTCGTCGCGACTCAGTCGTGCTTCCGGCACTTTCCAGACCAGATCAGGCAAATCGAGCGGCAATATACGTATACCCGAATCGCGGAGTAGCACGTCGCCAGCCGAAATCGCTCGCTCCCACCCCTGGGCAAACGTGCCGCCTCGATCAAGCCGCCAACTCCACTGCCCGTTTGGCTCCTGGATCAGCAGCAGATCCAGGCCGAGCACTATCAGCTCAAAGCTGTTGCGGCTCGGCTGAACGACGTTGTAGAGCTTGAGCTCGAGCCGTGCCCGGTCGACTGCCAGCAGGGGCTCACCCGGTCGCCCCACTGAAAAGCCGATCAAGGTAATCTGCGGCGACAATTTGGGCCAGCGCGCCTCGATGCGCTCGATGCGCACCGGCTGCTTCAGGGCATTCGACAGAAAACGCTCCGCAACCGGGCGAAAGGCATCGGCGTGGGGCGCGAGCAATCGCCCTATGCTGACCAGCACGGCAGAGCCGATGACGAACCAGATCACCAGCTTCCACAGCCGGCGCCGCAGCCGCCGGAGAACGCGCAGGGTCCGCCAGTCGCGGATGCCCCGGGTCTCCGTGCTCAAAGCAATACCACGTCGAACTGCTCCTGGGCGTACTGTTCTTCGGCCTGAAAACGAATGTTTGTGCCCAGCTGTTCGGTGATTTCGGCCAACGGTCCCGTATATTCATCCAGCATCTTCTCAACCACCGGCGGCGCGGCGAGCACCATCAGACGACCGCTCTCAAACTGGCGAACAGCCCGGAGAATTTCGCGGAATATTTCGGAGCACACTGTTTCGGGAGACTTCTGCCAACCACGACCGTTGCACTGCGGACACGGGTTGCACAACCGATGCTCAAGACTTTCAGTCGTTCGCTTGCGGGTCATTTCCACCAGTCCCAGCGGAGAGATCTCCGAAACTGTGGTTCTGGCCGGATCACGCGCCAGCGACTGGCTGAGCATCCGCATGACCTGTCGCTTGTGCTCTTCATCCGTCATGTCGATAAAGTCAATAATGATGATGCCGCCCAGATTACGCAGACGGAGTTGGCGCGCCAACGCCTGTGCCGCCTCCATATTGGTCTTGTATACAGTCTCGGCGAAATTGCGCGTACCGACATAACCGCCGGTGTTGACGTCTATGGTCGTCATGGCCTCGGTCTGGTCGATGGTCAGGTGACCGCCGGACTTCAGCGATACATTGCGCCGCAGCGCTCGCGATATCTCATCTTCCACGCCGTACAGATCGAAAATGGGACCCGGTCCCGGAAACGACTCCAGGCGTTCCGACCATTCCCCGATGAATGTGTCGGCAAAACCGCGTGCATGGGCATAGGTTTCGGCGTTATCGAACCGTATTCGTTCGATGCCGGCGTGCATCAGGTCGCGCAGCGCTCGCAGCGGAAGTGAAAGATCCTCGTAGATGCAGGTCCCGGGCTCGCAGCCGTTCTCGAGTTTCTCGGCGACGCCTGCCCAAAGCCGCCGCAGATAATCCAGATCCCGGTTCAGCTCGGTCGGCCCCACGCCTTCCGCGTTGGTTCTCAGTATGAGCCCGTTACCGGCCTTGCCTTCATGATCGAGGATCGTGGCGACCAGCTCCCGCAACCGAGTCCGCTCGGCCTCATTGTCTATTCGAAGCGAAACGCCAATGCTGCTGGAGCCCGGAAGATAGACCAGATATCGCGAAGGCAGGCTTAGCTGGGTGGTCAGACGGGCGCCTTTCGAGCCCATCGGATCCTTCACCACCTGCACCGGGATACTCTGGCCCTCGCGAATCATTTCAGAGATCGGCGGCACTAGTGGTTCGCCGTGCTCATCCAGCGCATCCGACTCGAATTCCGGGCGCGAACGCGCAATCTCACCGGCGTGCAGAAACGCAGTCCGGTTGAGGCCGATATCGACAAACGCCGCCTGCATACCGGGTAAGACCCGCTCAACACGACCCATGTAGATATTGCCGACATAGCTGATATCGCCCAAGCGCTCGAGATGCAGCTCCTGCAGCAGGCCGTTTTCGATCAGCGCAACACGACTCTCGGAAGGCGTGATGTTGATCAGCAGCTCGTTACTCATCCAGAATCACAGAACATGGCCATAGAAAATCGTCTTTAAAGATAGTCATTGCAACAAGCGGTACGATTACAGGTACAAATTGATGTCAACCCGGGCTTACGCGCCATTGGCGTACGCATTGCTCGGCAATCATATACGCACCAACGCAGCACGGCGCACTGGACCCGGGATGCCCCGCATCACGGCCGCAGGATCCCTGCCTCACGCAGCAGGCCGGCAGTCTCGAAAAGGGGCAATCCAACCACGCCGCTATAGCTTCCGGTCAACGACCTGATCCAGGCCGCGGCCTGCCCCTGGATGGCGTAAGCGCCAGCCTTGTCAAGCGGTTCGCCGGAATCCGAATACTGCTTGATCCAGGCTTCGGGCAAGACATCGAACTCCACCTGCGAAACGCTCAACGCACTTATAGCCGGGCGATCCGGGCCAGCCAGCGCAACCGAAGAGTAAACCTCGTGACTGCGACCGGAGAGACGCCTGAGCATTTCACAGGCTTCCGGCCGGTCAGCCGGTTTTCCAAGGCAGACACCGTCTCGTACCACTGCCGTATCCGATCCGATAACCCAGTCCCGGCGGGCATCGCATTCTGCGGCCAGGGCCTTCTCCACTGCCAGCCGGAGCACGTAGTCGGCCGGTGGCTCTCCGTGGCGGGTTTGTTCATCGATGTCGGCGGGCTTGACCTCGAATTCCGGCACGAGGATGGCCAACAGCGCCCGGCGTCTGGGAGAAGCCGATGCCAGCACCAGCGAAGGCCGGCCACGTCGATCGTTACCGCCTTCAGATACCGTCACGCGAATACGTCCTCAGTCACGATGGTACGGATGTCCCGAAAGAAGCGTCCACGCCCGATAGATCTGCTCGCCGACGATGACCCGGACAAGCATGTGCGGGAAAGTCAGCGCGCTCAACGACCAGGTCGCGTTGCAGCTGGACAGAAGTTTTCTGGAATGACCGGCCGCACCGCCGACGATCAGCGACACGTTCTGTCCGTTCATCATCCAGTCGTCCAGACGTCTGGCCAGATCGCGAGTTGACCAGGCCGCCCCCCCTTCGTCCAGCGCAACCCGGTATCCGTGGTCAGCGCATTTTGACATCAGCGCTTCGCCTTCACGATTGCGGTCGTCGCCGCCGGTCGCTCGGGGCGGGACAACCTCCACGAGTTCGAGTCCAATCTGAGGCGGCATGCGTCGGGCGTACTCATGCCAGCCCCGGGCAATCCAGTCCGGCATCGAGCGTCCGATTGCGATCAGTCGAATCTGCAACCGCTTGTCCCCTCCTGTGGTGAATTTGAATCGCTTTGCGCCAAGCTGTCGGGCACGGATCGCTCGAAAAAAGCATTATCGTCCGCCACCGCGTCCGCGGCCGGTCGATGCGCAAATGCAGCGAGTTACTGTCCGGACTGGACCGGACGCGATTTTGTGGTCGCGTCCCAGAGCTTTTCGAGATTGTAGAAAGCGCGCGTCTGCGGCAGCATCAGGTGCACGACGATATCGTTCAGATCAACCAATACCCATTCCCCTTCCTGCTGACCTTCCACGCCCAGCGGTGGCACCAGCCCGGATTCCTTTATTTTCATGGAAAGCCGATCGGCCATGGCCTTGTTCTGCCGGCTCGATGTACCGCTGGCAACGACCATGAAATCCGCGAACGTATTTCGATCGCGAAGATCGAAGACTTCCACATCCTGCGCCTTGGCGTCATCGAGCACTTGCAGCACCAGATCACGCAGGGCGCACGGGTCGCCCTGCGTGATCCTCTGGTCTCGCGTACCGGTCATGGAGCGCATTTGCCTGCAAGGCTCGCAATGCACTTTCTCATCATCTCGACTCTCATCAATTGGAACAGCTTGCCGAAAACGACAGCGGGATCAGCTCACGATCGATATCCACACTGGCGTCAAGTGGAAAGCCTGAGACGAAATCCGAGACTTCCCTAACCCTGTTCGCGTCGAGGAACTGCCGCTCGAGCGTTCCGACCACCTCATCGAATATCGGCTCCTCTTCGCAGTAAATACAATACCCGCGCACGTCAAGCACTTCCATGCGGTTGCCACCAGGCAGCGTAGGCGGCAGCTCGGTATCGGCAATCACCCAGCGCGGCTCGTTGGCATCGTCGTAATAATACCGAATCCAGGCTTCCGAGCTGCCCGTGATCAGCAAGGTCACGCCACCGGCCGTGCTCACCGGCGAGAACCAGTGACCAAGCAGCGGGACCGGCTGGTCGGAAATCGCCGGAATCGTCGGACAGGTGCCGCCGCCGATGCTGACCGGATCGAACATCTCGGCCCCGTGATTGCCGTACAGCCGCCATGCGTACATGAAACGACCTTCCGATATCCGGGTGATCTGCACCTCACCGGCTACCTTGAGCGACAGATTGACGTCGTTGCTGGTACCGCGCAGCAGAAGGGCGTTGAAGAATGCGCTGCCGTCGTCGGGCACCGTATCGCTGATGTAAAACGTGGGCAGCCCCGTCTCGTCGTAGGTATACCAGACGGCGAAGCGACCACCCCCGCCCGACTGGAAGTCCACGCCCTGCCTTATCATTCGCGCTTCCGGACTCCACAAGCCCCGTCCACTGTCTGGAATCGGCCGCGGCGTGCCCGCCTGCCCGAACGTTACGCTGGCGGTCACCATTACCTCTCGCTCGATCACGCTGTCGTTCTCGATCACGACGAAATATCGACCGGCCTGGGGAGAATTGACCGTCGCGCTCCACTGATCGCCGAGCTGCGCGGCCTGTACCAGTATCTCGGCCGGCGCTGGCGGCGTCTGCGGCACGCTCGCGACCAGTTCGTCGAAACCGCGCCGACGAACCGTAACGTCAGACAGCGATCCTTCGACGGTCACGTTCAACGCAGACATGCCCTGAGGCACGTCGATATAGAGCAGATCGTGTACGGCATCCGGCGGCAGCACAACGGGATAGGTTTCACCTTCGAACAGGGCGGTCTCGGCCGGCGTGTTTTCGCCGTTGCGCGTCACGACGATAGGTACGATGCCGATATCCCCGAGCTGATCGGGGGAAGACGCAAGAGCAACGACCCCGCGCCAGCGCTCGTCGCGCTTCATCGCAGGCTGATCCCAATACACCGGCAGGACCAGGCCGCCGCCCTGAAACGCGCCCGGCGCGGGCACGACAAGGCTGGGATCGCGCTCTTCCCGGAATACCGCGAACTCGAACGGCGCGGGATCCGAGCCAAATAGCGATGCATCCCAGTTCTGTACGAGTACCCACCAGTCGCCGGCCTGCGGAAACGAAATATCGCAGCGCTCAAGGTCATCAAACGATTGCGACGCACAAATTATTTCGCTCGCCTGGGCAATACCGTCTCCGTTGGCGTCCCGACCGACGAAAAGATCAATATCCGCCGCTCTGGATTCAAACGTCTCGGCGTAGATCAGCAGCGAATCGTCAGGCACCTCGAAAAACGTAGTTTGCGTGCCCGTTGGCGTGTCGAACGGATTACCAGGCGTCGGATCTTCGGCAAGCGAGGGCTCGCCGCGGAAAGGCAGCAGCAGTGAACTGGTGCGCACCACCAGCTGGTCTGTATCGATTGGCTGCGGAATCGTCAGCCCGGCGGTTCCTCTGTTGGTTTGGGAGACGTAAGTCTGATCTCCCTGAAATTCGATCAGGGCCCCAACGGGAAGGCGCTGGGTCGTGTAATCGCCCATGTCCGGTGTCAGAACCACACTGCCGGCGCCCCACTGACCGGGCGCGACATCGCCGCGCGAAATCTCGATCATGAGCGCCTGCTGCTGGCCTTCGCTGAGCGTGAACGACGCCGGCGTGACCTGGATATCCAGATCGCCCTCGCTGGTCACGTTCCAGGTGCCTGCCCCGTGCGCCCGCACTGTACGGGTAAAGACGCAGGTGTCCGGACAGCTGTTGCTGACCACGCCGGGCAGGTTCAGCGCGCCCGGGTCACCGCCGGCGAATGGATTTGCGCTCAGGAAATCTTCTTCGGAGACCGGCAGGTACAGCCCTGCCTGCGCCGCCAGATCGACCTGCACCCCACCGGCGCCACGGTCCGGCAGGCGCGCTTCCGAATCGTCGGAATTTCGCACAATTCCGGCGTCTGCGGTTGTTTCAAGGGCCGAAATGACCGCATCGACATCCCAGCCCGGGTTCGCCGAGCGCAGCAGCAGCGCCGCACCGGCAACGTGGGGCGATGACATCGAGGTGCCGGTCGAAAAAGTAATCTGATTGGCCGCATTTGCGCCCGGGCCGGTCCCCGCGCCATCGGTCTCGGTGCCGGCGGCAAGAATGCTGGTGCCTGGAGCCGTCACGTTCGGCTTCATCACGTCTGTCGCGTCGGCATCAGGTCCGCGGGAACTCGAGTCGTTCAATCTCCCGGCGGCAGATGTATCTATGAAGCGCTGGAGACCAGTCAAGCGACCCTGTTGCCCACTGCCCGAAGCCAGCCAGTCGCGCAACCGATCGCCGTCGGCATCGCCCACATGTGTTGCAGGCAGGCAGTGTTCGTCGCGCAGGATATTCTCGCCATCCAGATCAGTATTGGCCAGTATCATTCCGGCCGCCCCGGCCAGTTGCACGTTCTTGCCCTTTTCGATACGACCGTAGTCTCCTCGATCGCACACCACGATCTGGCCATTGAAGGTGCCTGGCGGGAACGGATTGCTGGCGCCGGTATTGTCGCCGCAGCTTGGACCCGATTCCGGCGGACCCTCACCACAAAGCGCATTACCGAAGTCGCGTGCATGTACGATGGGCCGGGTCGGAGTGCCGCCTGTCACACCCTCGCCATTCAGAGCACCGAGCGAAAACGGCCCGCCGCTGACGTCGACCAGACGATTGGCCAGAAGTCTGCCGTGCCGGGCATTGGCCACCGCCATGACCCACGGCACGTTCGCCGGACTCGATACCGTAAAGTCTGCCGGGCCGGAATTTCCGGCCGAGGTGACTGGAACTATTCCGGCCTCGCGCACATTCAGAAACAGCCTTTGGTTGCCCTGCAGGCTCCAGGGATTGAACCCCGTGGCGCCGAGCGAATAATTGACTGCATCGACGCCGTCTTCGATGGCTTGTTCCAGCGCTGCCGAAGTGGCCGCGCCGGAGCAAGTGAAGTTGGCGGACGGATCTTCAGGATCGGCCTCGCAGGCCTTGTAGGAGATGAAGCTGGCGCGTGGCGCCACGCCCGAGGTCTGGAATGAAATCTGCGGCGCGGGACCGGGACCGTCGAAATCCAGAGTGAATGACAGCGGCAGTCCGACCGCGGTCGAGGCCACGTGCGACCCGTGAAAACTCGGGTCGAATCCGTTGGTGCCCTCGTCGGTGAAGTCGTAGACACCGATCAGCTTTTCGTTGCACGGGATGTCCAGCGACGCGTTGGAGCAAAGACCATAGAATTGACCACGCGGATTGGTCATCGGCGTCGACGACTGCGAGACGTCGAAGAAGATCGATTCCCAGTTCACACCGGTGTCGACCACACCCAGCACCGTACCCTCGCCCCGCGTCGGGCTGGGTGCGCCGGTGGCGCCGGTCCAGAGATTGGGCGCGCCGATCCAGCCCGGGCCGGCATCGGTCTGGACGTATTGGATAATGTCGGGATTGACCGAACGCACTCCCGGCAGGCTCGCCAGGCGCGTCGCCTCGGCACGGCTCATCGGCGCGGCAAAGCCGTTCCTGACGTGGCGGTAAACGAAACGAGTCTGGAGATCCCTTCCGAGTTCCGATTCAGCCAGATCAATAAATCGGCCGCGTTGCCGGTCGAGGTATTCGACATATCGTCGCACCGCGGGCGAATCGGCTCGAAGCTTTCGCGCGCCCGTAACCGACGGCGCCGTAGGCGTCAGGCCCTTGCTGCGGGACCATCCGTCGCTGGTGACCGATTGGGCTTCACCCTTGAATTGCACCGTGGGCGCATCATGGAGCTCGACGATCCACATCGATTCATCGACAGTGGGCCCTTTGGCCCATAGCAGCCCTGACAGAGCGACTAGAGCGAACGTAAAAACCCACTGAATGATTCGTTTGTTCAACATGCATTCACCTTGAAGATAAGATTGCAATTGTTTGATGAAATAAAAAAGGTTTAGACCAGATTGCACACTGGCGGTTCGGTCGGCTACGCGACAGCCTGGCGCATCGTGACCAGTTCCTCGGCGCTGGTCGGATGAATTCCAATGGTGCGGTCAAAGTCGGCTTTGGTCAAACCGGCACGCACCGCGACGGCAAACCCCTGCACCATTTCGGCCGCCTCGGGCCCCACGACATGCAGGCCGACCACGCGATCGGATTCGCTGTCGACAAGGAGTTTCATTAACGCTTTTTCGCTGCGACCGCTCACCGTGAATTTCATCGGCGTGAATTCTGATCGGAAAACCTTGACCTCAGAGCACTGGTTGCGCGCCTCTTCCTCGGTCAGTCCGACACTTGAAGAGGGTGGCTGACTGAATACGGCCGACGGGACGTTCGCATGGTCCACCGGGCGATCCATTCCGCCGAACTGGGTATCTGCAAAAGCATGACCTTCCATCAGCGCCACCGGGGTCAGCGCGATGCGATCCGTGACATCGCCGACGGCGAAGATGCTCTGAGCCGAGCTACGGCTGTATTCATCAACCGCTATAAGCCCGTTCGGGCCGGTGTCGATGTCCACATTTTCGAGCCCGAGCCCGCCCGTATATGGACGCCTGCCGGTGGCGAAAAGCACGATATCGAATTCTCTCGCCGTACCGTCGGAAAAGGTGACGTCACGCTTGCCGCCGTCGGTCTCCGAAATATGCACCGGCTGGTCGTTGTAAAAAAACTCGATGCCGCGGCTCAGCATGCCGGCTTCCACGACCCTTCTTACGTCTGCGTCGAAATTGCGCAAAATTCTTTCGCCGCGATAGTTTAGCGTCACGTCGGCACCAAGACCACGGAAGATACCGGCGAATTCAACTGCAATGTATCCCCCGCCCACCACAAGCACGCGCTCAGGAAATTCCGGCAAGTCGAACGCGTCGTCGGACACGATACCGAATTCCGCCCCTGGAATGTCGAGGCGGTATGGCCGGCCGCCGACAGCGATCAGGATCTTTTCTGCACTGATCCGGCGCTCACCGACCATTACCGTGTGACCGTCAAGAAGCGTGCCCCGGCCAGGAAACACTTCGACGCCGGCATTCGCCAGCAGCTTGCCGTAAACGCCTTCAAGCCGCGTGATCTCGCGTTCCTTGGCCGCAACCATTTCGGTCCATGAAAAACTCGAATCGCCGACGTGCCAGCCGTAGCCGGATGCGTCCTCGAATGCTTCACTGAACTGGCTGGCGAATACCAGCAGCTTCTTCGGCACACAGCCGCGAATAACACATGTTCCGCCAAGTCTGGATTCCTCGCACAAGCCGACGCGCGCGCCATGCGCGGCCGCAATTCGTGACGCACGAACCCCGCCGGAGCCGCCGCCTATGACGAACAAGTCGTAGTCAAATCGGGTCGTAGTCAAAATTTGTCATCAATCAAGTTGCTAGAATCCAAGCAGGTAAAATATGGCTGAAGACGCGGAAATCAGTTTGCGATCCCGCAAGCAAGCCGTCCATCGACAATTTAGAATTGTAGCCGATTGGCCGCTACTCACTGTGACCGGAGCCCCATGCAGATTCTTGCAAGATCCTCGAAGCAACACGTGCGACACGGAAGAGCCGATCCCCTGTTACGGGCTTTTGCCGCAACCGAGTATGTGGTCCATGCGCGCAGAGGAGACATCGTTGTCCGGATAGGACACGCTTCACCGGTCCTGGACAGGGTGCTTGACGGCCGAAGCTGGACAGTGATTACCGCCTACAACCCGAACGGGGTCTCCCGGCCCAGCAACGACAACGCCGCGGCACAGCTCGAGCTCGAACAATTATTGCGCGAATCTCGACCGGCAAGCATGCTGCCGGTCAGCAATCACGATCCCTCCGGCCGATGGCCAGACGAGCCCGCCTGGCTGGTCACATGCGACCAGGTTTTCTTGCTAGACGAACTTGCACGGCGCTTCGGCCAGCTCGCGGTCGTGACCGGTCGTCCGGGCGCGCCTGCCGCGCTCAGGATATTCAGCGGGTCACGCGACACCGGCGGCATTGAAACGGTGGCTATCTCGTGAGCCGGCTTCTGGAGGCGCATCGCCTCGAATTTCACCGCTACGGCAACCCGGTCTTCCAGCCGCTGGATATCTCGCTGGAGGCAGGGCGCGCTATCGTTTTGACGGGCCCCAACGGCGTCGGCAAAACCACGCTACTGAGGCTTCTTGCCGGAATTCTGGCGCCGGTACGCGGCTCATTGGTCCACAATGCACCCGCGGCTTTCGTGGGTCACCTGCCCGCCGTAAAGGGGGATCTGACCTGTCGCGAGAATCTCGACTATGAACGCCGCGTCGGCCCCCCCGGCGTGGGTCTGGCCGAAGCGCTCGCCACGGTCGGGCTCGCCGGCCTGGGCTCGCGACCATCGCGCGCGCTATCGGCCGGGCAGAAAAGACGGTTGGGCCTGGCCCGGCTGCTTGTTCGCAGGACGCCGGTCTGGCTGCTGGACGAGCCCTACGCCAGCCTGGATGACGCCGGTTGCGCCGGCGTCGACGCGTTGATCAACGGGCATCTGGCCAACGGCGGCGGCGTCGTCCTGGCAACCCACCAGCGCCACCCTAAAGTCGACCCCGAACGGCTCGATAACATAGTGATGCAAGCCGGCATAATTGAAGATGGCGCGGACGACGACATGAATCAAGCGGCAGAGGTTTCCCAATGAGTGAAACTGGATCGGCCTCGGCGCTTTTCAGGCGCGACATGAAACTGGCGTTCCGTCGACTTGGCGAGTCGCTACTGCCTCTGTTCTTCCTGTTCACGGTGATCGTGCTGATCCCGCTGGGTGTGGGGCCCGGCCCCAATCTGTTGGCACGCATGGCGCCGGGCATGATCTGGGTAGCCGCATTGCTGGCCAGCCTGCTGGCGCTGGAGCATCTGTTCAGACCCGACCTCGAAGACGGCACACTGGAGCAGTGGTTTGTTGGTGAGCACTCGGTTTACCGCCGGGTGCTCGCACGGCTGTTTTCGCACTGGCTGATCACAGGCCTGCCGGTAATCCTGTTTTCGCCGCTGGCCGCCGAAATGCTCCATCTGCCGCGCCACGCACTGGACACCTTGATTTTTAGCCTTCTGATCGGCACCCCTGCGCTCAGTCTGCTCGGCGGCCTTGCCGCGGCACTGACGTTATCCACCCGGGGCGCCAGCGTGCTGCTTTCGATTCTTATATTTCCGCTGATCGTGCCGCTGGTGATCTTCGCCACCGGCGCGGTTTCGATGGCCGCCGACAGCCTTGATTCAAGTGCACATCTCGGACTGCTGGCCGCCTTTACAATACTCAGCTTGACACTCGCTCCCATCGGAATTGCCGCTGCCCTGAGGATGAATCTCGAATGATCTGGAAAACGCTGAAGCTCTGGTTTCACAAACTCGGCTCTGCGCCGAGCTTTTATAACTTCGCTAAAACCGTCGCGCCCTGGCTCTGGGTCGGTTTCGCCGTTACCGCTGTATACGGCGTCTATCTGGCGCTTTATGTCGTGCCACCCGATTACCAGCAGGGCGACAGCGCCCGGATCCTCTATATCCATGTACCTGCGGCCTGGCAGGCGATGTTCATCTACGGCGTGATGGCAATCCTGGCCGCCATCGCGCTTATCTGGAGAATTCGGCTGACCGAGATCATGGCCATGTCGTGCGCGCCGATCGGCGCGGCCCTCACGCTGGTCTGCCTTGCCACCGGCTCGATCTGGGGCAAACCGATGTGGGGCACCTGGTGGGAATGGGACGCCCGGCTGACCTCGATGCTGGTGCTGCTGTTCATCTATATCGGCATCATGGGCCTTTATGCAGCGTTCGACGACCGTCGAAAGGGCGCACGAATCGCCTCGGTTCTGATCCTGGCAGGCGCTGTCAACATCCCCATCATCCATTTTTCGGTCGAATGGTGGAATACGCTGCACCAGCCTGCAACGATCAAGCTCACGGGAGAATCGTCAATGCACCCCTCGATGCTGCCGCCGCTGATCTGGATGGTAATTTCGACCAAGCTGTTCTTCGGCGCCGCCCTTCTCGATCGCGCCCGAAATGAACTGTTGGACCAGGATCGGTCAAAGAGCTGGGTAGCCAAAAAAGTGCTGCAGGCAAGCCAGTGAACGGACTTGATCGAGCGCAAGGCAGGCGTAATCCCGACAAGGTAATATTTTGCAAATTTCGGCGCGCGCAGTCGATTGAATCGGACTTCGCGAAGTTTTGTTTTGAACCAGCAGGTAAGCCCACATGATTCCGGAACTCAGCCACGCCTCATACGTCTGGGCCAGTTATTCGATCTTCGGCGCGATCGTTGTCTGGCAGTTTCTTCAGCCACTTCTGCGCCGCAAGCAACTTGTCAATTCAATGATTGAAGCAGAAGCCGAGCGCAGAGCCGCCGGAAGGAACACAGCATGACGCCGAGACGCAAGAAACGCGCCTTTATCGTTCTGGCCCTGGTCATAGGGGTCGGCGCTGCCACGGCGGTTGCCGTGGTTTCCCTGAACGAAAACATGATGTTCTTCATCAGCCCCAGCGAAGTGCATACGCAGGAGCTGCCGCCGGATCGGCAGTTCCGGCTCGGCGGACTGGTGGTGGACGGCAGCATCGAGCACGCCAGCGAAGGTCTGCAGGTGCAGTTCAGCGTCACCGACGGGGCCTACGACGTGCCCGTGGTCTTCAAGGGAATCCTGCCCGATCTGTTCCGCGAGGGACAGGGCATCGTGGCGCACGGATTCATGCGGGAGGGTCAGTTCGAGGCCCATGAAGTACTCGCCAAGCACGACGAGAACTACATGCCGCCCGAAGTCCAGAGGGCGCTCGACAAGACCGGACACCCCATGGGTTCAGGCAATGCAGGCAAGTCAGGAGCAGGCCAATGATCGGTGAACTCGGCCAGATGGTATTGCTGCTGGCCTTGGTGCTGGCAATCTGTCTTTCGATCCTGCCGCTGATCGGGGCGTGGATGAACGATGACCGATTGATTGCCACGGCGCCTTCGCTGGCAATCGGCCTGTTCGTGTTCTCTCTTCTGGCCTACGCGCTGCTATCGGCCGGCTTCCTGGTGCATGATTTCACCATTGAATACGTTGCGGCCAACTCGAATCTTCTGCTGCCATGGTATTACCGGCTGAGCGCAGTCTGGGGCGGGCACGAAGGCTCGCTGTTGCTCTGGATCCTGATGCTGACCGGCTGGATGGTCGCGGTCGTGGCGCTTTCCGGACCGCTGCCGCAGGCGTTTCGCGCCCGCGTACTGGCGGTCATGGGGATCATCGCGGTCGGATTTCTGTCCTTCACCGCGTTCACGTCCAATCCGTTCACGCGAATCTTGCCTGGCGTACCCGACGGCAACGACCTGAATCCGCTGCTGCAGGATCCAGGCATGATCTTCCATCCGCCATTGCTCTACATGGGATACGTCGGCTTCGCGGTGGCATTCGCTTTCGCGATTGCCGGACTGCTGGGCGGCAAAGTAGAGCGCGAATGGATTCGATGGGCAAAGCCCTGGACGCTTGCGGCATGGTCGTTCCTGACCGGCGGCATCGCGCTGGGCTCATGGTGGGCTTACTACGAGCTCGGCTGGGGCGGCTGGTGGTTCTGGGACCCGGTCGAGAACGCCTCGTTCATGCCCTGGCTGGTCGGCACGGCGCTCATTCACTCTCAGGCCGTGACCGAAAAACGCGGCGCCTTCCCGGCGTGGACCATTCTGCTCTCGATCGCGGCGTTCTCGCTGTCGCTTCTCGGGACCTTCCTGGTCCGCTCCGGCGTCCTGACTTCGGTACACGCATTTGCCAACGACCCCGAACGCGGTCTTTTCATTCTGGTCTTTCTCGGCGTGGTCACCGGCGGCGCACTGCTTCTTTATGCGCTGCGGGCGCCGCGGATCGCTACCGGCGAAGGGTTTGACATGGTCAGCCGCGAGTCGGCTCTGCTGTTGAACAACATCTTTTTCGTCGTATCGGCGGCCATGGTTCTGATCGGAACCCTGTATCCGCTCATCATCGATTTTATGGGCTGGGGCCAGGTTTCGGTCGGCCCGCCCTACTTCGGTGCAATGTTCGTATTGTTGATGACGCCGATCGTGCTGCTGCTGCCGCTGGGACCCATGTCGCGCTGGCAAAAAGACGAATTGATGCGCGCGGCACGTCCCCTGCTCGGCGCCGCGATCGGCGCAGTGGTGCTGGCATTGATCATAACCGCGCTTCTGGGGTCGTGGAATCTCAGGGCGATTGCCGGCTGGATCGGCGGGCTTTGGGTGATGGCCGGTGCCGTGGCCTTCCTGATGCGCCAGCGCAATCAGGGCGGCGGCCGACTGACGCGCGGCCAGTGGGGCATGACGCTCGCGCACTTCGGTGTAGGGGTTTTCGTCATCGGCGTGGCCATGGTTGAATCGACGACCTACGAAAAGGACCTTCGCATGGAGCCCGGAGAGCAGATTCAGGCCGCCGGGCTGGCATTCCGCCTCAACGAGGTCAGAACGGTCAAGGGCCCGAACTGGGCGGCCGAAGAGGCCAGTATCAGCGTCCTGAAAAAAGGCGAGGAAATCCTGCTGATGACGCCGCAAAAGCGACGCTACTATCGTTCCGGCCAGGTGATGTCGCAGATTGAACTCAAGCCCGGATTCACGCGCGATCTTTACGTCGCGCTGGGCGAACCGCTGGGCAACCAGGGTGCCTGGTCGGTGCGCATCCACATCAAGCCTTTCATCCGCTGGATATGGGGGGGCGCGGTCTTCATGATGGTCGGCGGACTGCTTGCAGCAAGCGATCGACGGTACTGGATCAGACGTCGTGCCGAAGCGGCGGAACCCGGACATGACAAGGCGTCTGCAGGCATGCGTGGAGCCCCTGCGACATGACGAGGATGCTTTTACCGCTGGGCGTTTTTGTCGCGCTTGTTGTTTTGTTGCTGGCGGGTCTGCAGACGGCCGATCAACGGCAGGTTATCGACAGCCCGCTGATCGGCAAACCGGTCCCGGAGTTCAGTCTGCCCTCGCTGCACGACGAGCAAAGGAGCATCGCGCGCGCAGACCTCATCGGCCAGCCGTTCGTGATCAACGTCTGGGGCAGCTGGTGTCCTTCCTGCCGCGTGGAGCATCCGCTGATCACCCGCATGGGGCGCGAGATCAACGTCCCGCTGGTCGGCCTGAACTGGAAAGACGAACGCGTCGATGCCCTCCGCTGGCTCTCCCAATTCGGCGATGCCTGGGACTTCCACCTGTTCGACAACCCTGGCAGTTTCGGCATCGACCTGGGCGTCTACGGCGCGCCGGAAACGTTCCTGATCGACCATGCCGGCATGATTCGCCACAAACACATCGGGCCTGTGACCGTGCAGTCCTACGATGACCTGATCGCGCGGATTCGATCGCTGGAAACAGAGGCAGACAGCTGAAGATGCAAAAGATCCTGATAATCCTCGCCCTTACCCTGAGCTCGCTGGTAGCGGCCGAAAGCGCAATCGAACCTCGCGTGTTCAACAGCGAAGTACAGGAAACCCGATATCGAGCGCTGATAGGCGAACTGCGCTGCACCGTGTGCCAGAACGAACCGCTGGAAAGCTCCAATGCACCGCTCGCAGCGGATCTTCGCGAACAGGTCTACGTCCAGATCATGGACGGCCGTTCGGATTTCGAGATCCGACAGTACATGCGCGACCGCTATGGTGACTTCGTCCTGTACAACCCGCCGCTGGCCGGACATACGCTGATCCTGTGGTTCGGCCCGATCGTGCTGTTGCTCATCGGGCTGATTACCGGCGCGGTCATGATTCGACGTCGCCGCCGAATGCTGGCTCAAAGGCAGCCGAGCGCGTAATGCCGAGAGGCTTCGTCATTTTCAGCTAACCATCCGTCAGCTGCCGGGGGCTGACCCGTCCGGCAACTGCTGACACACCGAAATTCCAAGGAGAGCACTCTTGTCCGAGATTCTGTCGTCGCCCCTTTTCATGCTGGGCACCGTTGCGCTGATTTTGCTTGCGCTGGTCTTCGTGCTGATTCCCGTACTCCGCGGAGGGTCCGGCGGGTCGAGGCTGGCGCGCCGGCGTCGGGCGCTGGAAGAACTGCGCGAAGATCTTGACCCTGCCGATTACCGCAAACGGCTGGCTAATCTGGAACGGGAAAAAGCCGAGGCCGGCGGTTCGGCCATGTCGTTACGCGGTCTGACAGGGCTTCTCGCAGTATCGGTGCCGCTGCTCACGGTTTTTCTTTACACGCAGGTCGGCAGGCCGGACGGGATTGACCCGGACCCGGGCCCTAACGGCGAATTGCGCCAGATCCTCGGAGACCTCACATCGCAGGTCCGCAATGAGCCCGAGGACGTCGAAGCCTGGAATCGGCTCGGCATGATCTGGAAACAACTGCAGCAGTACCCGGCCTCAGAGGGCGCATTCAGGCGCGTCGTCTACATCGATCCTGAAAACCAGTTCGCGCGCGTTGAACTCGCAGAAACGCTCCTTTACGCATCCAATCGGCCTACCCTGCCTGAAGAAAGCGGGGAATTGCTCGAATCGGTGCTCGCAGACAATCCGGACCACGAGAAAGCGCTGTGGCTGGCCGGGCTGGGCGCGTTTCATGCCGGCAATCAGCAACGCGCGCTGGTCCTCTGGACCCGCCTGCGCAATCTCCTGCCGGAAGGTAACGTGAAAACCCAGGTGAACGAACAGATCGCCGAACTCACCGGCGCACCCGCCTCCGGCCCCGCCGAACAACCGGCTCAGACGGCGATGGTCAATCCTCACGCCGGGATCGGGATACCGCCGCCGACGCGAGGAGCGACCGCGCCGGCGCTCACCGAAGACGCGGCCGACTCCGAAGAAGCGGCTGACCCCGAAGACGCGGCAGGCGCGAGCATTCAGGTCGAAGTCACGCTCGACCCTGCACTGAGCGGAAGACTGACCGGATCGGAAACCGTATTCGTTTTTGCGCGTGCCGTCAACGGTCCGCCGGCGCCGCTGGCAGTCAAGCGCCTTTCGGCGTCGAATCTGCCGACTACAGTCTTGCTGAGCGATAGCGATTCGATGGCCCAGGGCTTGTCGTTGAGCACGTTTCCGCAGGTTCAGATCTCGGCGAGAGTCAGTCGCAGCGGCAACGCGATCGCGTCGTCAGGCGATCTGCAGGGTCAGTCCGGGGCGGTAACGGTCAACGAGACCGATCGCCTGGCCATCGTGATCGACGAAGTCGTCGAATAAACGCAATCCAGAGGGGGTCGCGTTCTGCGACGCCGCCCCTCAATCGTATCGCAGACCGCCTGGTCGGCGTTTTGGTCCGGCGGACGCTCTTCACAAATATGATTTATTCCAATAACTTAGCTTGCGTTAGAGGATTGACTCAGGTCAATGAATCCGGTTTCCGTGCGCGCATACTGTTCCCGAAGATTGACTGAACGGAGACAGAAATCAGCGTCTCCCGCCACTGGCTCAACTGGTCGATTCAAGGAAACGTGTCCCGATGCTCGAACGAAAACTGGTCCCGCACGAACAAATACGGCAATTCGGTTTATTCAACGAATTGCCGGAGGAATTCATCGAAGAAATCAGGCGCAATGCCTGGACAATCTCGCTCAAGGCCAAGGAAGTATTGTTCAGGCAGAACGATGCGGTCCATCGCAGTTATTTCTGTCTTTCCGGGCAACTCAAGTTGTTTCGGCTCACGCGCGCCGGCGCCGAAAAGATCTTTCTGATCGCCCATCCAGGTGAGCTCTTGTGCGACACGATTTCCCTAAAATCCGAGCGCTGCCGCCCCCTCAACGCGACAGCGGTTACCAACAGTGAAGTCCTTTCAGTGGATTCCGAAGTCGTCACGAGCGTATTCCATCGCTCCCAGCGCGCACGTACCCAGCTGGTGGATGCGCTCGTGCGTCGTGTAGACGACCTTATCGATCACGTCGAGCTGCTGTCGGTCGACAAGGCAGCATTTCGAGTCGCATCGTTTCTTCTCAACGAGTTTCATCGCAATGGGAGGAAAGACTGCTTCCGGCTGAACTCGAGCAAGAAATACATTGCCAGCTACCTCTCACTGCAGCCGGAAACGCTTTCCAGGTGCTTGCGCGCGTTCCGTCAGGACGGAATCGCCAGCTCCACCAATCGAGAAATCCGGATCCATGACCCGGATCGCCTTGAACAACTGGTGCTCGGGATCGAGCAAGCCGCCTGAATGACGACGGGCCGGCGCGGCCTCAAAGGCCGTGCTCGGCGGAACGTTCGGCACGGTAAAGCAGAACGTTTGCGATTCCGTCGGCGACAGGCTGCGGAAGGTATGGAATCGTCTGCTCGCCGTGAGGGAGGCGGATGGCCAGCGAGGCCAGTTCGTGCCGCCGCTGGTACGGACTGGTGCTGATTGCGACCTGTTGACAAACGGCCAGTTCGAATTCGACGATCTTCTGCCCGACAACGCCGCTGCGGATGCGCATGCGCTGCCCGTCGAATGCGTATGCCCATCGACGCCAGTGCTGATGAACGATGACCAGAATCAGCAGATTCAGTCCAAGAATCGCCAGCGGCAGCCACACCAGGTGACCGGGCAACAACACCCAGAGCAGCAATGCCGCCGAAACCAGCGCCAGGCTGATCCGGGTCCACAGCATTGAACGAAACCGGGCGTGTATGCCTGTCCATTCGGGCGCATCCCAGGCCCATCCCCTGAGCGTGCATACGACGTCGTCCAATCGGTCCTTGTCGATTCCGGGAATGAGAAAACGCCGATCGTTATTCATGGCCACGTCGAGTTGTGCAGCACCGGTCTGGTGTCCAATGGCATGCCATTGCCCCAGCATCCGGCCGACCGCGGTCTGCGCAATTTCGATGCCATGAAGTTTTGCCAGTTTCAACGACTTCTCGCGAACGTCCAGCAGGCCGAATCGCGACTTGAAGCGATCGGTTTCGCGGATAAGTCGATACCCTTTGTAGCGCACAATTGCCAACAGTCCCGACAAAACCATAAGCAATAAAGCAACCGAGACAATCAGAAGCCCGAAAAGCACTGCAATAAGTAGCGGCGCGCCCCTCAGCATTTCCATATCGAGCAAACCGCTTGCGCTGAGCTGCTCGAACCAGCGGCCCACCCGGGACTCGATCAGGTTGGATGCCGGCGCGCCGAATACAGCCAGTAGAATCCAGATTTGATTCGACGTCATGCCGTATTTGAACAGGTCGGCCGCGCCCGCCCGGAAGGCCGAATCCGGCTCGGCCGCCGCTTCCGGGGCGGAGTCCTTTTCCCGATATGGATCTACGTCGGCGTGTCGAACGACGACACCGGAAATCTGGTCCCGGAGCGCTGTAGCTTCGCTTGAGATAATCCCCGGCAGGCTGACTTCGGTCTGCGCCGCACCAGGCGTCTCCAGCGTTACCCGGACCAGCCCGAACGGCTTGAGATAGATCGGCTGGCTGAAACCGACGTTTTGCACTCGCTCGAACCGGACCTTGAGCTCCTGCTGCTCGAACAAACCCTTGCGAACGCGCACCGAATCCTCGTCGACCCGATAGCGGAAGCGGCGATGATAGATCATCGCGATCAGCAATCCTGTCAGGAGGACCGCAGCGCCACCCAGGCCAAATTCTCGCCAGCCCAGCGAATCGCTCACGGCAAAGCCGGTACCCGCGCCGAAAAATATGAGCAGGTTTTGCCGGACGAACTGCTGGATGCCATTGATGTAAAGCGCGCCGACTGCGCTCACCGGCAACGCCTGCCACACGTGTTCGGTACTACTCATCTTCGGTCTGATGGACGTCAGAATCCCGCTTTCTGATCTGCTCCACAAGATACTCACGAAGCCGGTCCGCAGTATCTCTGGCGAGTCCGATTACGACCAGATCGGCGGTCATACCGCCTGCTGTGTAGAGTTTGAGTCGAGCCAGGCCGTGCAAGCGCTCCAGGGGGCCGTGCGTGGTTTCCACGTGCTGGATCCGGGCGACCGGCAGCACCGTGATACTGCGCCAGAGCACGCCAGACCGGGCGACGATGTCGTGCTGACGAAGCGCCCAGCCGCGATAGCCTGCATCCACCCATCGATAAGCGCTGATCAGTATTAGAGGCATCAGCAGTCCGCCGGCAATGACCAACAGCTTCCAGACTTCCAGCGGGATGAACGGGACCAGCCATGCGACACAGGCAGCCAGAACAACCGGAACAGCAAAAACCAGTGTCGATACCTGCGTGTAACGTCGGAACGTCGACGCCGGCGTCTCGAATGTCGTTTGCCGGTAATCCGGCACGTCTTCCGGCGCCACCGAAGGGTTGGAAAATTCGGCTACCTGGCTTTGATTCATTTATCAACTCTCGCTCGAATCGACAGTTCGCTCAAGTGCCGAAAGTACGGTACAGATTCAACGCCAGAACGCCGACCAGCATGAGAATCGAGCGAACGGGAGCGCAGGGATCACGCCCGCGCCCCGGACAGGCCCCGACTATTTCAGCAGATCGGCAATCGCGGTACCGAGCTCGACCGGTGAACGAACCGTCGTGACGCCCGCCTCTTCGAGCGCTGCGTACTTGGCCTCGGCGGTTCCCTTGCCGCCGGCAATGATCGCACCGGCATGACCCATACGCTTGCCCGGCGGGGCTGTGACGCCGGCTATATAGGCCACTACAGGCTTGTCGACCCGGTCGGCAATGAACTCCGCGGCCTGTTCCTCCGCCGTGCCGCCGATCTCGCCTACCATGATGATGCCTTCGGTTTCCGGATCCTCCTGGAACAGGTCCAGGCAGTCGACGAAGCTCATCCCGTTGATCGGGTCTCCGCCGATGCCGATGCAGGTGGTCTGCCCAAGCCCGGCGTTTGTGGTCTGGAACACCGCCTCGTATGTCAGCGTGCCCGATCGCGACACGACGCCTACCCTGCCTTTCCTGTGAATGCTGCCGGGCATGATGCCGATCTTGCACTCATCGGGCGTGATGATGCCGGGACAGTTCGGACCAATCAGGGTCACGTCGTCATAATCCTTCAGGGCCGCCTTGACGCGCATCATGTCGAGCACCGGAATGCCTTCGGTAATCGTGACGATGACGCGAATACCCGCGTCGGCCGCTTCCAGAATTGCGTCGGCCGCAAATGGAGGCGGCACGAATATCATCGATGCATCCGCGCCGGTTTCCTCGAGCGCCTGTTCGACTGTATTGAACACCGGCAGACCGAGATGTTCCGTTCCGCCCTTGCCGGGTGTGACGCCGCCAACCATGCGCGTGCCGTATTCAATCGCCTGTTCGGAATGAAAAGTCCCCTGAGAGCCGGTAAAGCCCTGACAGATGACACGGGTTTTCTTGTTGACCAATACGCTCATTGTAATTCCTTGCTTCAGGCAGCCGCTTCCACGGCCTTCTTCGCGCCGTCGTTCAAGTCGTCGGCAGTGGTGATCTTCATGTCGCTCTCTGCCAGAATCTGTTTGCCCTTCTCGACATTGGTGCCTTCGAGACGAACAACCACAGGCACCTCAACCCCGACTTCCTTGACCGCGCCGATGATGCCGTCTGCGATCAGGTCACAGCGAACGATTCCACCGAAGATGTTGACCAGGATGGCCTTGACCTTGTCCGAAGACAGGATCAGCTTGAACGCTTCGGTCACCCGCTCCTTGGTTGCCCCGCCGCCTACGTCGAGAAAGTTTGCCGGCTCGCCACCGGCCAGCTTGATGACGTCCATGGTGGCCATAGCCAGACCTGCGCCATTGACCATGCAGGCGATGTTGCCGTCCAGCGTCACATAGTTGAGATCGTGCTTGCTTGCAGCAAGCTCGGTCGGGTCTTCCTGCGATTCGTCGCGCATTTCCTGCAGGTCCGAATGTCGGAAAATAGCACTGCCGTCGGCGTTGATCTTGGCGTCCAGCGCAATCAGATTGCCTTCGCCGTCGATAATCAGCGGGTTGACTTCGACGATCGCGAGATCCTTTTCCATGAACAAGCGATAAAGGCCGTCCATGATCCTGGCCAACTGTCGAACCTGCTTGGCGTTCAGCCCCATGCCGAATCCGATCTGGCGCGCCTGGTACGGCATGAAACCGGCAGCATTGTCCACCGCAACCGAAATGATCTTTTCGGGCGCTTCCTCGGCCACCTGCTCGATATCCACGCCCCCGGCCGCCGAGCCCATGAAGACGACCGCACGCTGCCCTCGATCAACCAGGGCCGAAAGGTAAAGTTCATGCTTGATGTCGGTCGCCTCGGCAATCAGCACCGAATTGACAGGCAGTGCCCGGCCACCGGTCTGGTAGGTTTCGATCTTCATGCCCAGCATCTTGTCTGCCAGCACCCGAACCTCATCCAGACTCGATGCCAGCTTCACCCCCCCGGCCTTGCCGCGGCCACCGGCGTGCACCTGGGCCTTGACGACCCATTCCCGGCCGCCGACCTTCTCGGCCGCGGCGACGGCTTCATCGGCCGTGGTGGCGATTTCGCCGCGCGGCACCGGGATGCCGTAGTCGGCAAACAGCGCCTTGGCCTGGTATTCATGAAAATTCATTGCAGAGTCCCGCGTGGTGAATTGGAATTAAACTACTGCCCGGCTGTTACCAATACAATCAGGAGCATTGGAAACCCGTGCTTGCAGCAAAAATTTGTGATCAGCCGAATATAACAAATGCGCCTGCTCAGCGGGGGCGGAGTTCACCCTCAACAGTACCTTGGGCTATAGTTGCTCAAGAACCTGTCGAATTCAACGCTGATCAGCGGAGGGAAAGCCGGATTGGGCCAGATTGTCCGCTCTTTTTCAAAAAATGGGCGTACCATTCGCCTCAGGGGATCGAAAAATCTGACTCCAATCGGCTTTCCCTCGCTAAAATCAGTTAACTCCGACACGCTCCTAAAACCAGCGATCAGTCCGAAACACCGGCCGCAGCCGGCGGAGACCTTGGCAATGAAAGACCTGTTCCAGAAAACCGAGGCAGATGCGGATCTGATTCACCGTTCGATGAACTATATGACGGTGCTCAGGCTGGCGCTGGCCTCCGTCATTCTTGTCATTTCCTTCGGTGCATTCGGACAGAATCTGCAACCGGAATACCGCGTATTCCTTGCCCAGGCGACATCTCTGACCTACATCATGGCCGCAATTTCATTCGCCTGGTTTCAGTGGCGTCCACGGTTCACGCCCCAGGAGCTGGCACGATTCTCGCTCATGACCGACATTGTCATTCTGCTGCTGGTGCTGCACTGCTTTGGCGGGCTCGGTAACGGGCTGATCATACTGCTTATCTTCACGGTAGGCATCGCCGCCCTGTTGCTGCCGCTGAAAACGGCGCTCTTTTTCGCTTCCCTGCTTTCGATCGGAATCGTGATCGAAGCGTGGCTGGCGTCGGGCGGCGACTTCGCCAGTAGCCAGGCACTTCAAGCGGGCATTTACGGCATTGCCGGTTTCGTGACCGCTTTTGGATGTTCATTGCTGGGCCGCTGGGGGCGCGAATATCAGCTGCTTGCCGAGCGCCGGCGCGACGATCTCGTAGGACTGGAGCAGGTCAACGACCTGATCATTCGACGGATGCGGTCCGGCGTGATGGTAGTCGACACCGAACTCAAGGTGCGGCAGATGAACGAATCGGCCTGGTATCTCCTGGGGAACCCGCCGGTCAGCGAGCGACGTCTGAACGTTATCGCGCCTGCATTGGTGGAGCGCCTGAATCTGTGGAAGGAAACCGGCCGCGCCGACGACGAGGGACTGTTGCTCAAGGCTACCCAGGTGGCAGTAGTCCCCCAATTCGTACGTCTGCCCGGCGTGCTGGGCGAGTCCACGCTGATATTTCTGGAAGACACCTCGGTCGTCAGCAGGCGTGCTCGAGACCTTGCTCAGGCCTCTCTGGCCCGACTTTCAGCCTCCATCGCGCATGAGATTCGAAATCCCCTCGGCGCCCTTAGCCACGCCTCGCAACTCCTGGGCGAGTCGACAGAGCTTCCTCGGCAGGACCTGCGGCTGATCGAGATCATCGGCAATCACACGGCCCGGATGAACGATATTGTAGAGAATGTCCTGAAACTATCGCGGCGAGAGCGCGCCCGAATCGAGCAGATCGATGTGTCTGAGTGGCTTAGGACCCTAAGCGATGAATTTCGCCGAGAACACAACCTGCCGGCGCAGCGAATAAAGGTAGAAGCATCGCGGCGGGAAATCCAGGTCCTCATGGATCCGAGCCAGTTGCAGCAAGCCGTTGTCAACCTGCTTAATAACGCACTGCGCCACGCCGCGAGCGAAAATCACCAACCCACTATCACGCTCAGACTCAGCCCGATCCGCGGTCATCGCGAAATGGCGCTCGACATCATCGATGATGGTCCCGGAATTCCACTTGACAAGCGCAGCCAGATTTTCGAGCCGTTCTTCACGACCCACAAGCAGGGTTCCGGGCTGGGCCTTTTCCTGGCCCGTCAACTTTGCGATGCCAATCAGGCCCCCCTGGAATATGTTCAGATTCCGAACGCGGGTGCCTGTTTTCGTATTCTTTTGCGCCGCAGCGAGAGCGAATCACCGGCGAACCGGCCAGCAAAGTTGGCCACTTTATAGCAGAATGTTGAATCGAGGCTAACCGCGGGACACCACAATGGCAGAAGCCAGCGCATTGATCGTAGACGACGAACCCGATCTTCGGGAGTTGCTTGAACTGACGCTGTCGAGGATGGGCATCGAAGTGGATGCTGCCGAAGATCTTGCCGAAGCGCGCACCAGGCTGGCGGAAAATCGATATGACTTCTGCCTGACCGACATGCGCCTGCCTGACGGCAACGGGCTGAGTCTGATCAAACAGATCAACCGCGACTATCCTGAAATGCCGGTCGCCATGATTACCGCGTTCGGCAAGGTCGAAGACGCCGTCACGGCGCTCAAATACGGTGCGTTCGACTTTGTTTCCAAACCGGTTGATCTCGATGCACTGCGCAGCCTGGTGAGAACCGCCATCAAACTGCGCCAGGACGACGTCGAAAAACAGACAGTAGCGATTGAGTCGGAGCCCGTTGTGGCTTCCAAACAGGACGAATCGCCGCCACCCAAGGCTCAGCCGGAGCAAGCCACCATTCTTGAACGAATGATCGGCCGGTCGGAGGCAATCCTTCAGGTTCGCCGAACGATCGTCAAGCTAGCGCGTTCTCAGGCACCGGTGATGATCAGTGGCGATTCCGGAACCGGAAAAGAACTGGCCGCCAGGCTTATTCACGATCTCAGCCCGCGCGCTGAACATCCGTTTGTTGCGGTCAACTGCGGTGCCATTCCGTCGGAACTGATGGAAAGCGAGTTTTTCGGACACAAGAAAGGCAGTTTCACCGGCGCCGATGCCGACAAGGAAGGCCTCTTTCAAACTGCCAACGGCGGCACGCTGTTTCTCGACGAGGTTGCAGACCTGCCTCTCAACATGCAGGTCAAATTGCTCAGGGTCATTCAGGAAAAAAGGGTCAGAGCCATTGGCGACAAGCAGGAGGTTCCGATCGATGTCCGGATACTGTCCGCGAGCCACAAACCGCTCAAGCCCATGGTCGAAGCGGACCAGTTTCGCAGCGATCTGTATTTTCGACTCAACGTGATCGAACTGCATATGCCGTCTCTTGCGCACCGGCGAACAGATATTCCGCTACTGGTCAACCATTTCCTGGAGGTTATCGCAGAGCAATGGGGCGAGGATCCCCGTCAGCTTGACGACAGCGCCAAGAAAGCCCTTCTGGAGCACTCGTTTTCAGGAAATGCCAGAGAGCTTTTCAATATTCTGCAGCGCGCGGTAACGCTTAGCGACGGCGAGCAGATTACCGCCGCCGATCTCCAGCTCGACCATACCGCTCTGGATTCCGGGGATGAACCCGCTGCAGATCCCGGCGACAAGAACCTCGACGATTACATGGAAAGCATCGAGCGACGTATCCTGGAAAATGCGCTGAAGGAATCGAAGTACAACAAGACCGAAGCAGCCCGCCGCCTGGGCATCACGTTCCGTTCATTCCGGTACAAACTGGACAAATTCGGGATTGATTGACACTGAAGCGAAGGGGTCTCCTTGCCTTTGATAAATGCGGTCTCAAGCAGCAGGCACCGTGCTGATCGAACCGGGCTGGCCGCAAGACAACATTTTTCTACTGCCTTATCAGGGGTCTATGTCCCGCCTTGGCGGCGGAGCACTATTCAACCGCTCAGAAGTTAACAAGACTCCACAGAACCAAGCTCATCGCGCCAATCATCACGGCAACGGAGTATTTGCGGACTCGTTGTCGCTTGCACCTTCATTGGTCGAAACGCTGAAAACTACCGAAAACGAAGCGGGGGCACCGGGCGGGGGAATTAAGTCCGCTGCCTTGATCACATAGCTCGCAGAAAAGCTCCCCGTATCATTGTCGCCGGGCGCCAGGCTGGAGAGCGCGCCGGAGGTCATGACGTCCGGCTTGCTAGCCGTCATCATCAGATTGGTCAGGGTTGTATTGCCCAGATTCTCAATGACGAACGAGTAATTGATGGTGTCGCCAGCATCCAGAATTGCATTCGTGCCGGTATCGACGGAGCTCGAGGCATCCACGATCAACTCTGCGTTTTGGTCAGCATCCGCAGTTGCTGTCGCGAGATTGCTCGTCGTGCCGTCTGCTGAGGCGGTCGCCTCATTGACTACGCTGCCGTTGTCGATATCCGGCTGGTCCACCGTGTAGCTGGCGGTACAGATCACGGTCTCGCCGGGATCGAAGTCGGAGTCGCCGTCGCCGATGGTCGTCAGTGCCGGACAGGCTTCGTCTGTGGTGCGGTCATCGCTGACCGTAACAGGACCATCAAGGGTTTGATTACCACTGTTCTGAACGTTGAAATCGTAGCTGATCACGTCGCCGACGTTGGCATACGTCGGCGTCGTCACTGTGGTGGTGTTGACGACCGTAATCGACGATATCGACTTGATCAGCGTAATGGCAGGCATCTGATTGGCCGTAGCGGTCACACTCGACTGGTCCGAAGTCACGCCATCGACGGTTGCGGTTGCAGAATTCTCGATGCTGCCGGTATCGAGGTGACCCTGGTCGACTGTGAGGCTGCCGGTGCAAATCACGACTTCACCGGGCTGAAGATCGGAATCGCCGTTACCAACGCCATCAAGACTCGGACAGGATTCGTCGCCGATCAATCCATCGTCGATAGTCGCCGGACCGGCCAACGTCTGCGTCCCGGTATTCTCGACGTCGAATTCATATTGGATAACGTCGCCAACGGTGTCGTATGTTGCGTTGGCCGTGATGCGTTTGGTCAGCCCGACAGAAGTGACCTTGTCCACCGGCACCTCGGCAAATCGCAGTTCGCTGGACGTTGAAGCGCTGGTCGAGGTACTCGAAACGCTGGTCAGATTCGTCTTGTTATCCAGATCGTCCTGGGTCACCAAATACTCGGTGGTATACGTCCATGTCTCACCCGGATCGATCTTGCCGTTGGGCGGCTGGATGGATTCGTTCGGGCCGCTCAGCGTGGCCGTCGAGTTATCCGGCAGCGTTGCACTGACGGAATCCACGGTAATGGACACCTGACCCGTGTTTTCGATTTCGAGCTCATAGGGAAGCGTCTGACCCGCTTCATTGGCGCTAGCGGCCGTGGTGGTGTAGCTGACTTCCTGGCTTCTCGATACGTCCACGGTCGTCTGCGCCATCGCCGGCGTCGGACCCGGAATCTGGACGGTTTCGACACTGGCGGTGTTGACGATGAGATCTCCCGCAAAGCCTGCATCGATATCGTCCTGTTCGACCGCATACGATGTAGTGTAGGTCCAGGTCTCATCGGGCTCAAGTTGTCCATCTGGATTCAGCGACTCGATTGGACTGCTCAAGACCTCTTCCGTACCGTTGGGGAAGGTATCAGTAACCACGACCCCGGTTAGGCTGAAAGTGCCGGTGTTTTCTATCTCAATATCGTACTCCAGAACCTGACCGGCTTCTGTCACCGGATCGGGGCCTGCGGTCTGGGTCTTCGTGATCTCCAGCAAGGCCTCGCCGGTTGTAACTTCCGACACGACGGGCGCGGCGCTGCCGACTGTTATAGGATCGACGCCTTGGCGATCCCTGGCCTCGACATTGAATACTTCGGTTCGAATCAGTGTCCCGCTCGGCACAAGCGAGTCGAGCTGATAGGCAACATTAATCGTCCGGCTTTCACCAGGCCATAAAATATCGATCGTCCAGCGACTGTCGTCGCCCGGAAGAGGCGTTATGTCGGACGACGGCATAAACGTCGGCGGATCGACGTCCCCAGAAGGCGATCCGGACGGGCCGAACGCCGACGAGGTGAAATCGACAACAACATTTGTGGCGATGGTCGTCAACGATTCGTTTTTGACGGTAAACGGAATGTCCAGCGTATTTCCGCTCGGGAAAGGAGATACGGGCGTCAACGCCGAAACCGAAAAAACGTTTTCGAAATCGGAAGCCCAGAATGAATTGCGCCATCTTTCGCAGTCAAGCTGCTCGCCAACATCGTCGGAGGTCGTAACCCGTAATACCCGTGCCGCTGAGTCGAGGTCTACGGAACCGCCGTTGCCAGGCAGGGAAATGGTGTATTCAGCGTCCGTCTCCACGGCTTCGTTTATCTGATCGATGATCAGCAGCGAGTTGCCGGACGGCCCCTGGAGATTGCCCGGCGCGCAACGAATATCTTCAAACACAGTGACCACCTTGAGCTGCATGTCAAGTGGCGAATATTCGACGCTGGTGAGCTCACCCGGTCCGGCAACCAATTGATCGTCGATCACCAGACTCAGATCTTGCCCTTGCACATTACCGCCGACCGTGACCGCCAGAAGCGCAAGAATGATGCAAATGAATTTGTGGCTCATAACTCGGGTCAATACTCCAGCTTAAGGTTTCATTGATACGCCAAGTATCTCACACGCAAGATTAAATTGGCGTTTAGTCAGCAAATTAAGACAGCCGGTGAATCCGCGAGTTCCGACTCGATTTGTGAACGATTTCACCGATGTGGCCGCATTCAGCCGTTCGGGCGCTCTTCCCGACCAATCAATGGCACGGGCTCCGGCGCCCTGCCCCGCTCGAGTCGAAAAGCATTTCGATAGCATTGAGTCGCCAGATCCAGCTGACCGCCCCGGTCGAGCACCTGGGCCAGCTCGGCATAGGCGGCCGGGTCCGAACTCTTGCGCACCGCCACCTGAAGATGTTCGCGCGCTTTGTCGTCGTTACGATCGTCTACATACATGCGGCCGAGCGCCAGATGCAACGCAGCCGATTCCGGCTTTTTGTCGACCCATTGCTCGCATCTGGCAATTCTGGCTGACCGATCACTCGAATTCGTCCGGGCGTAGAGTTCCAGCAGCCGGTCGTCGAACGAAGCCTCGATCGCCCGACGCAGGTCGGCTTCCGCCAGTTCCGGACGATCCAGTTCCAGCGCTCTGGCGGCGAACGCCGCAACCACCTCAGGGCGCTGCTTCAGCGAACGCTTGAGTGAGTCATGCAATGTCGTAAGTCCCGGAACGTCGGAAGCACCTTCGAGTTCGCGCGCAGCTGCCAGACTCGACAGTTCTCCGGCACGCTCTGCAGATACGATCCCTGCCTTGCGAATAGCAGGCACCAACAACCGCACGTCGCGCCAGCGCTCGCAGTTCTGGTAGCCCTGCAATAAAAGTTTGAGAACGCCCTCGTGTCGGGGACGCTTCAAATGCAGTTGCTCAAGCAATTTTATCGAGGCCGCAGTTTCGCCCTCGCTGATCAGCATTCTGGCCCTGACAAGCCCAATCGCAAAATGCCGCTGGCCGAAGCCGGGGTCTGCCAATGCCAGATATTGATCGCGCCGCTCCGTGGCACCGCGTCCCTGAGCGGCGCGTGCGGCCGCCAGGTATCCAGCAGTCCCTACTCGTGGACCCTTCACGGCTCGGGCAAGGGCCTGTTCTGCCCGCGCCCAATCACCTTCGGACAATGCCAGCAAACCACGATCGAGGTTGCGTCTGCCCCGGGCGTCGCGCAACCGCCGGACCGCCCTGCCCGGCGCGCGCAGCAATCCGACCACCAGCGAAATTGCCAGCCATACACCGACAATACCTCCGACCAGCACGATGAACGACATGCGCAGTCGCCAGCCACCGATTTCAATCACCACGTAACCAGGATTCTCGATCAACCAGGGCGCAACCCACGCGCCCGCGACGATCGCAAGCAGACAGATTGCGCTGCCAACCAGTACAAACAAGCGGAACTTCACCGCTCAGCTCCCAACAGCCGTGCGATTTCGGCCCGAGCTTCGACAAGAGATGGTGGATTGAACTCGGCATCTCCCTCAGCGAACTCATCCAGCCACTGAAGCGACCGGGAAATACGGGTGGAATCGGTGGCGAAGACCCGCCGGGCGAACGCGGTCGATTCCTCGACAACACCCCGGGCCAGTTCCGGGCGGGAGCGTAGCAGAGCGAGGGCAGCGGTCTGCAGCATCGTTGGGATTCGTTCCCGCGCCAACTCGATTTCTTCGCGCTTCGGGAACTCGCTTCCCATCTTTTCCACTTGAACGAGACTGTCAAGGACGTTGCCAAGCCGGTCTCTCCAGCCGGCGTCGCGTAATTCGGGGTTCGCGTTCTGTCTCGGTTGAGCGCCAGGAACAGGCCACTGCTCGATTTCATCGGCGATTTCATACAAGCGCCTCACCTGCAAGGCGATATCCGGCGGCTTGAACGCCTGGAGCGTGTCCAACTCGGCCTTCGCGATCGCCTTCAGATTATCGAACTCGGCGCCGGCGAGTGCGCTCAGGCGCTGCAATGCGCGACGCCAGGCGCGCACCGCCGGCTCCCGATCGCCCGACATCACAAGCTGATCCTGGGCAATTGCGAACAGCGCGTCTGTTTCGATCAGCAACAACCGGGTCGCCAGATCCTGGTCGGCACGGTCGCGATCCGATTCGAGATCGGAATGCCGCATCTCGAACTGATCGAGCCGCTGTCCGACTCGCAATTCCAGATTCTGGACTTGCGATTCCAGATCCTGAAGCCTGGCGCGAGTATTGACAAACCCGCTTTCTATATTGCTCTCAACCGCTTCCAGCCGCACGCCGATTTGGTCAATCCTTTCCGATAAAGCACTTGCTTCGGACTCTGAAATTCCGTCGGACGGGGATGCCGCATCGGCGGGCGGTTCGTCGGCTGCCACAATGCTCTCTTGTTCAACAGTGCTAATCCGGTCGGCGAGTGATTCAAAATCGGTGCCTGAAGGTGCCGCTTCGTTCTCGATCGCCTCCGGAAGATCTTGCGGCCACGCCGGAAAGGATGTGAACGCGATCGATGTCATTGCCAGAAACACAGCGAACCTCGCAAACGCCCGCGACCCCGCCGGGGCACGGTCTGCACCATTTGCTTCGGTAGCACCTGCACACCCGTCGTCACCCGACCGTTTGGCAATAAATTCGCACGAACAACCGTCAGCAGGGAAAGTCGGATCCGCTGCTTCGGGTACCTGCAAATCGTTCTGTTCTGAACGCTTGATCATTTTTTGCGCCGGGCAATTTTCGGATGCCACCAAGATGCTAACGGAAATGGCGCGCCAAAGGAACCTAGCAATTCCCGATCAAATTTCGCCAATTCGATCATGCCGACCTCGTGTACTGTCTGGTATTAATTGATGAAATGAGCGAGTCGCCAAGCGGTCAGCTGCCAGGCGCGCTCTTGCCGGAAGGGTGATTCCCTTTCAAGAGAGCGCAACACCGCAGATGGCCGAAACTGAACCGCAACGGCGTTCCAAACCTTGAACACAACGCGACTGTGCCCTGCGGCTTGCGCCTTGTTGCGGGTCTTTTGCGGGGCGCTCATATCATCAATTAATACCAGACAGTACACTAGTGCGCAGCCAGCCGGCTTCGACTGCCGCGGCCAGCATGCTGTCGTCGGCCGCACCCGCCGCACGCCGAATCGAACCGACCCCGGCGTTGCGGCACTCGCTCTCGATTCGCTCTGAGGAAACAACGAATTTTCCGTTGAGCCAGGCTTGACGCAATTCATCAGGCAAGGACGCCGTGATTAGTCTGAATGCCTGCAGACTGCTGATAAAGACCACCAGCCGATGACCATCTTCAAGCGCGTCGAGCAGCCGCCTGGCGGGGCGCAAGGGGTGCCTTCGATAAACATGCATCGATTCGACCCTGGCACCGCGCCGTGAAAGCTCGCTTGCCAGCAAGCCGCGTCCGCCCGGCGCCCCGACAATCGCGATGCGCTTGCCTTGCACGTGCTCGAATTCCGGCATATCCAGAATATGCTCGCTGGTGCCGCCGGAATCCGGAAAGCGGGCAACGTGGCCTCCACCGCCCAGCGCCGCAGCGCTTCCCGATCCGGGCACAATGAATTGAACGCGCTCCGCGGCACAGATCCCCGACCTCTCGGCCAGCAGATGAGCGGCGAAGGGGCTTGTGATGATCGCAATATCAAACTCATCCAGACGGGCAATCATCGAGGCCAGCCGAGGCTCCGATTCCGGCAAGAGCTCGAAGGCAGGGCTGTGGATGCTCGTGTCGCCCAGCGTGTCCAGCAGCGCTCTGTGGTCGGGTGAGGGCCGCGTCACGACAAATGAGATGTCAGGTAACATCACTGCACCGATCCTTGGCGACTGACGGCGAGTCTCCGATCCATGGCCGCAGTATCCACGCGTGTTCTCGCATGAAACCTGCCTACCCACACAAGAAAAGGCCCGTCAACGTTTGACGGGCCTTTGAATAAATCCGGGTGTCTGACGCAACTGACCAACGTGCAGGGGGCTTGCGTGTTGGCGTTGGCAGTAGGGGGACGCACATCAATCAGAAACGTCGTGGACGACACCCGGAAAGCAAACTGTCGCTGTACCCCTGTAACTTGAGCGCTAGTTTTGCACAGTTGCACGCCCGATGTCCAGAGCAAAATCCAAAAAACAGCGGCTTTTTATCAGTTTTGTGACAAATTTACCCGTTCAAGGAGTTCAGCGCCGCCGTTTTCCAGCAGTGAATGGGCGGCTTCGCGGCCCAATTTACGCACATCGTCGCGCGAGCCGCGCGATTCGGCATCGATCAATTTTCCAGTCTCATCGCCGAGCCGCGCGTGCAGACGCATCTGCCGGCCATCCATGAACGCGTGAACGGCCAGCGGCATTCGGCAATCGCCCCCCAGGATTCTGACCACTTCGCGTTCGGCCTGAGCCTGGCAGGCGGTCACACGGCACGTCAGCGGCGCAATCAAATTGCCCGTCGAAGCATCGCCGGTACGCTGCTGTACCGCAATGATGCCCTGGCCCGGTGCCGGTAGCCAGTGCTTCATGTCCAGCTGAATCGCCGTTTCGGGCACGATCTCCAGCCGTTCCAGGCCGGCGGCAGCCAGCATTGTGGCGTCGACCAGACCGTCGCGCACCGCTGCCAGCCGGGTTTCGACATTGCCGCGCAGCGCGGTCACCTCAAGGTCGGGACGCAAGGCACGCAACTGACTGATTCGGCGCAGGCTCGAACTCCCGACCCGGCTTCCTTCGGGCAACGATTCGATCGGGCAGCCTGCTGACCCAATCCACAGATCGGCAGGATTAGCCCGCGGCAGAAAAGCACCCAGCTCGAGACCTGCGGGTTGTTCGGCCGGCACATCCTTCAGCGAATGTACCGCTATATCGGCCCGGCCATCCAGAATGGCCTTTTCGAGTTCTTTCAGAAACAGTCCCTTGCCGCCGATCTCCGCGAGTGATCGATCAAGGATCTCGTCACCGCGGGTACTCAGTGGCAACAATTTGACTTCGATTTCGGGATTGAGTTGCGAAAGTTCGTTCGCAACGTGTTCACTCTGCCAGAGCGCCAAGCGGCTCTTGCGTGTCGCAATTGTAATGACCTGCATGACCTTGCCTTTCTCCTTGAATCGATTCGAGAGCACGCCTCACCAGACGCCCGGCGTCTATCGAGACCCGGTGAGCATTTTCTTGATGGCGGTCTGGTTTCTTCTGGATACTTCCGGATTGAGCTCGATGCCCTCGATCTGGACTCGAGCTACATCGCAACGGTCGGTAAAGAACGCGCGCAGGTGATTGCGGCTGACCAATGCGTTTCTGTGGACACGCACGAATCGATCGCCCAACTGCGCCTCGATCGAAATCAGCGGCTCGTCGATGCGAGCCTGTGCATCAACCGAGTGCACCACCGTGCACTTGTCTTCGGTCGTGAATGCACGAACCCGGTCCAGCGCAATCCTGACCAGACGCTCGCCGATTCGTGCCGCCAACCACGGTCGGTCCCCGTCACGGCTGAACTTGATCCGGTCCAGCGCTTGCCGAAGCCGGGACTGTCGGACAGGTTTTACCACGTAATCGGCGGCCTCGACGTCGAAAGCATCGACCGCGTAATGATCGTGAGCCGTCACGAAGATGATCGCCGGTACCTGCTCAAGATGCAGCATCTGCGAAGCAAGCTCAAGCCCGTTTATTCCCGGCATTTCCACATCGAGCAGAACAGCATCCGGGCGTAGCCGGCGACACCGCTCCAGCGCTCGGTCGGACCGCGACTCGCAACCCACCAGTTCGCAATCCGAAAAAGTCGTAACCATCGCGCTCAGTCGCTCCACGGCGGGCGGCTCGTCATCGACGATCAGAACGCGGATTGAGCCGACTTCGTCCATTCAGCCGCGCTTTCCCTGGGAAATGGCATTGAACGCGTCATCCACCCAGCGGTCCAGAGCCGCGATTTCCTCCGGGCAAACGGCATGCTGCATCGGCCATTCGCTCCATGCCACCTGCACGCGCTGCTCAGCGAGTTTTTTCACGGCGTCTCGACCCAGAGCGACCGGAACGATCGGATCGTGGGTTCCATGGGCCATGAAGACCCGGGTCTCACGACCGGCCGCAGTCAACCACCCATCCAGCGCATCGCTTTCCAGCAGATAACAGGAAAGCGCAACCGTTCCGCCCAGCCGCTGTTGGCGGCCCAGCGCCAGCCGAAGCGCGACCGCCCCGCCCTGTGAGAAGCCGGCCAGGAGCAGCTTTTCCGGGTCGACGCCGCGCTCGAGTTCGTGCTGAATCAAGCACTCGACCTGCCGCAGCGATTCGGCGATGCCCTCGCTATCCTGATCGCGCGCGATCTCGAATCCCAGGATGTCGTACCAGGCCCGCATGCGCATGCCGCCGTTGACCGTCACGGGGCGCACCGGGGCGTGCGGGAAAACGAACCGGACCGCTCGGGTTTGCGCGCACCGGAGCTGCGGTACAATCGGCGCGAAATCGTTGCCGTCGGCCCCCAGTCCGTGGAGCCAGATCACCGCATGATCAGGATCCGGACCGGTCTCGGTCACGACGCATTCAAGCAATTCTTTTCGGGATGATGTCATGCCGTCGATTCTACCCGCGCTGCGCGCACTACTGTTCGCATCGGCCCTCGTGCCGATGTTGCTTCTTGCAGGCTGCGGCCTCAAGGGCGACCTGTATCTGCCCGAGCCTGGCGACGCCTCGAGGTCGCCGCCCGAAAACGCCGACGACACTGACGACGATACTGACGACGAAGATTGGCAGCGCCCCGGTCTGGACGATAAATGACCATCGAAGCCCTGATGCGCACACCGGAGCCGGAGCTGATGGACAGCCAGCCACAGGTTGACGCCTATGCCTCGGCGGATTTTTCCGCGTCCAACCAGTGGTTCGTCGACCAGCTTCTCGACCAGATTCGCGACCAATCCTCGCGCCGACCCGAGCAGGGCCGGCTGGTCGATCTGGGTTGCGGGCCCGGCGACATCTGCATCCGCCTTGCGAGGGCACTTCCGGGCTGGCGAATCGAAGGCCTCGATGCTGGCGCGAATATGCTGGCGGAGGCGCGCCGCGCCGTCGCATTGGCCGGGCTCGATCGCCGAATCGATTTCCGTCTGGCTCGCCTGCCCGACCCGGACCTGAACTCGGCGTGCTTCGACTGCATCGTATCGAACAGCCTGCTTCACCACTTGCCCGACCCGGATACGCTCTGGCAGGGCGTTCGCCAGCTGGCCGGGCCCGGTGCCTGGATTCAGGTCATGGACCTGGACCGTCCCGAAACGCCCGAGCAGGCCAATGCGCTGGTCGAGCTGCACGCGTCCGGCGCACCCGAGGTCTTGAGGACCGACTTTCGCAACAGCCTGCACGCGGCCTGGCGGGTCGAAGAAGTCCGACGTCAGCTAGAACGCGCCGGACTGTCGCTGGACTGCCGGAAGGTCTCGGACCGACACTGGCTGGTCGCCGGCCGACTGCCGGAATGACCGGGCCAGACCAGACCGGGATCCGCTTTTTCAAACTCGAAGCACTGGGCAACGACTTCGTACTGATCGACGCTCGCTCGACCCCTTTCGAGCCACCCCCGGAAGACATTGTCCGACTGGCCGACCGACGAACTGGAATAGGCTTCGACCAGCTGCTGCTTCTAACGCCGGGAGACGGCTCTGTTTATTCCAACGTCGAGATCTTCAACGCAGATGGATCGCGCGCTGAACAATGCGGCAACGGCATGCGCGCGATCGCCGCCTGGCTGGATCGCGAAAACGAGTTGTTACACGGCACTCGACTGAATACGGCGGCAGGACCGGTAAACCTCGCGCGGCACGCCCTCGGCGGCTACACCGCTGTGCTGCCGGGCCCTGAGCCGCTGACGGCCGAAGCCCTGGGTCTCGAGTCGCCGCCTCTTGGCGAAGATCTCGCGGACTGGACGCTCGTCTCGCTTGGAAACCCGCACCTGATCGTGGATTCGCCACGACGACCCTCGGCCGAAGATCTGGCGCGGATGTCCGGAATGCTGAATGGAAGCGCATGGCGCGACCGGGTCAATATCGGTCTGATGCACGTCGCTTCGGACAATACCGCGATTCTCAGGGTCCACGAGCGCGGTGCAGGCCCGACCCGGGCCTGCGGCAGTGGCGCCTGCGCCGCCGCCTGGGCGCTGCGCAGGCAACGTCCTTCGGACGCGCAGGTGGCCGTGGAACAACCCGGCGGCACGCTTGTGGTAGATTTGGCCTCGTGTCCCGGGCGCGCGGTCACTACCGGCCCGGCCTCCGTTGTTTTCGACGGCAGAATTGTCTTCAAGGGATCCATTGCATGACGGAACCGACCCCGAACGAAGCCGAAGTCATCGCCTGGCTGCGCGAGCATCCCGACTTTCTCACCCGCCACCCCGATCTCTTTGCCGAGCTGGACGTGCCGCATGAGGTTGGCGCGGCGTCGCTGATCGAAAAACAGGTGGAGATTCTTCGCAGCGACAACCAGCGGCTGAAGCGCCGGCTCGAGCATCTCAGCGGCGTGGCCGGTGAAAACGAACGGCTGATGCAGCGACTGCATCGAATGGCGCTCGGCCTGGTCGCCACGGCGTCGTTCGACGATCTCTACCAGAAACTGCACGACGGACTCACAGATGATTTCCGTGCCGACGCGGTCTGTCTGCTGCTCGACTCCGAAACGACAGCCAGGTTCGCCGAGGCCGATATCTCGCCGATGCCGCAAAAACAGCCGGAATGGATGCAGAAGCTGCTCGCATCCGGAACGCCCCGGTGCGGCCGGCTGACCCGGGAAAAACGCGAAGCGATATTCGGTGACGCAGGCGCCGAGCTGGGTTCGGCGGCGCTTGTTCCCCTGGGCAACCGCGGCGTGCTGGGCATCGGTTCGAAATCCGACGAGCGTTTTCATCCCGACATGGGCACGCTGTTCCTCGAATTGCTTCGCGAGACCCTCCAGTTCCGGCTCGGCCTGGACGACCCGGATCAGGAAAAGCGGCGCCAGCGCGCCTGACCCGGGATTCCGGAGCCCGTCAATGGCCGAATCGATGGCGTCCGGACCGATAGCATCAGCCGTCGAGTCGTTTCTCGCCGACTGCAGCGCCCGCGGCCGGCTGTCCCGTGCCACTATTGCTGCCTACCGGCGAGACCTCGGCAAGCTAAGATCCTGGTGCAGGAAAAACGAGATCGACAGGGTGGCCGATCTCGACGCTGCCGCACTGAGGGGATTCACCGCCAGCATGGGGCGCGCCGGCCTGGATCCCCGATCCATCCAGCGACACTTGTCGGCGCTGCGAAAATTCTTTCGCTATCTCGTGGACAATGCACTGGTTGACGCAAACCCCGCGGCCGACCTCAAGGCACCGCGCGCCCGACGCAAGCTGCCGCGCACGCTGGATCCGGACCAGGTGCTGCAGCTGCTGGAAATCAAGGGCGATAAGCCGCTGGACGTGCGCGATCGAGCCATGCTCGAGCTGTGCTATTCCTCGGGCCTGCGGGTCAGCGAGCTGGCCGATGCGCGCTGGGATCGCCTCGATCCGGCCGAGGGACTACTGCGGGTGATCGGCAAAGGCAACAAGGAACGCATCGTGCCGGTGGGCCGCCACGCGCTGACCGCGCTAGAAGAATGGCGGCGCGCTTCGGCCCGCTTCAGCCGCGGCGAATCACGCTACATATTGACCACGGCGACGGGAAAACCGCTGGGCATTCGGGCAATTCAGAAACGCATCGCACAGCGGGCCATCAGCCAGGACCTGGGGCAGCACGTTCATCCTCATCAATTGCGTCATTCATTCGCCTCGCACATCCTGGAGTCGTCCGGCGACCTCAGGGCGGTGCAGGAGTTGCTGGGCCACGCCAACCTGTCGACCACCCAGATCTATACCCATCTGGATTTTGCTCACCTGGCGGAAGTCTACGACCAGACCCACCCCCGGGCCAAAAAATCGAAACCATCAAACTGAGACGCGCCGCAGCAAAGCCCCCGACCCGGCGAACTACTCTTCCTGATCCAGGACCTGCATCAGCGCCGAGTACACCTGTCGTGCGCGCTGTTCGTAGGGCTCCGGCACCTGAACGCGAACCGCGCTGTAGCTGCTCTGCACGCCCAGCAGTGTCGCGAATCCCTCGGAACCGAGATGGACAGGAATATCCTCGGCTTCGAATTTCATCCGCACCATCTGAGCCAGCGCAATATCGTGAATCTTGGCAATCGTGACCAATGCCATCATGGAATCCAGGCGTCAAAAGATGCACTCTAGCTGAATCAGCGCCGAAAACCGTCAAGAGCGCTGTCTGTCAGCTCACTTGACGTCCGTGGATTGACACCTGTATGCCGACTTCCCATTGCGCTTCGGCTAACATGAGGCCTGTTTCAGCGCGCGGAAGAAACGAGTGACCCAGGATTCCATCCTCATCGGCAAAGGCGCCGAGCAGCTTCGGCTGGACGCCCGCTACGCCAACCGCCACGGCCTGGTGGCAGGGGCCACCGGCACCGGCAAGACCGTGACCCTGATGCTGATGGCCGAGGGCTTCTCGCGCATGGGCGTGCCGGTGTTCATGGCCGACGCCAAGGGCGACATCGCCGGACTGGCCGCGGCCGGCACACCGCATAGAAAGATCGACGAGCGCATCGAGACCATCGGTATCGAAGGCTACGTTCAGCAGCCCAACCCTACCGTGTTCTGGGACCTTTGGGGCAACGGCGGACATTCCGTGCGTACAACCATCACCGAAATCGGTCCGATTCTGCTGTCACGCATGCTGGAACTCAACGACACCCAGGAAGGCGTACTCAGCGTGGCTTTCCGGGTCGCCGACGAGGCCGGCCTGCTGCTGCTCGATCTCAAGGACCTGCGCGCGCTGCTCAACCACGTTGCCGAAAACCGTCAGGAAATCAGCGCCATGTTCGGACTTGTCAGCACCGCCAGCATCGGCGCCATCCAGCGACGCCTGCTGCGGCTAGAAAACGACGGCGCCGACCGCTTCTTCGGCGAACCTGCGCTGGCGCTGGACGACCTGATGCGCCAGGACATGTCCGGCCGCGGCATCATCAATATCCTGGCGGCAGAACAGCTGATCATGAAGCCGCGCCTGTATTCCAGCTTCCTGCTGTGGCTGCTGTCGGAACTGTTCGAGCAACTCCCCGAAGTCGGCGACAGCGACAAGCCGAAGCTGGTGTTCTTTTTCGACGAGGCCCACCTGCTGTTCGACGACTGCCCGGCCGCGCTCCGGCAGCGCGTCGAGCAGGTCGTGCGCCTGATCCGGTCCAAGGGCGTGGGCGTCTATTTTTGCTCCCAGAACCCCGACGACATCCCCGACGACGTGCTCGGCCAGCTGGGCAACCGGGTCCAGCACGCGCTGCGGGCTTTTACCCCGCGCGATCAGAAAGCCGTGCGCGCGGCAGCCGAGACCTTTGTGCCGAATCCGGCGATAGACGTCAAGCAGGCGATCACCACGCTGGGCGTCGGCGAGGCGCTTGTGTCGATGCTCGGCGAGAAAGGCATCCCACAGCCGGTCGACCGCGCCCTGATCTGTCCCCCGGGCTGCCGCATGGGCACGCTCAGCGAAGACGAGCGCGCCCGGGTGATGTCGCGCAGCCCGGTCGGCAGCAAGTACGACCAGGCCCTGGACCGCGAATCGGCGTTCGAAATGCTCGCCGCGCAAGCCGAAGCCGCGGCCAGGGAGGCCGAAACACGCGAGGCCGAAGCCCGGCGCCAGGCCGAGGCGGCGGCGAAAGCGGACAAACCCGCGCGGCGGAGCAGCAACCGCCAGAGCGCGGGCGAGGCTTTTCTCAAGTCCACGCTGCGCTCGGTCGGCTCACGACTGGGCCGCGAACTCACCCGGGGCCTGCTCGGCGGCCTGTTCGGCCGCAAGCGTTAGAAAAAATCAAGGTTGAGGGTTTAGCCACCGGATTCGGCGGGCATCGGTCGCTTCAGTGCGACGCGTGGCCAGCCCTGTGGGTCGCGCGATTTCCCCGCAGGATGGACAAGCGAAGCGCATCCACCATTCAAACTTCGGAAAAGGTGGATGCGCTTCGCTTATCCACCCTACGCCTTCAAATCCGGCCGTGACTTTCGCCTTTCTTTGCGCCTTTGTGCCTTCGCCAGAGCTGGTTCGGGGGTTTTTTTTGCCTTTGATTTGCCGACCAAGCCTTCATCAACGCAAAGGGCTGAAGACTTTCTCCACCATGTGCTGGATGTTGAGCTGCAGCGTGACGTTGCCGCGCCAGCGGTTGAGTTCCAGCCGATAGGTCACGTGCAGCGGCTCTGGCAGTTCCTGGTGGCACAGGTCGCCGGCCCTGAAAGCAATTGCGTCGATCGCTGGTCCGCCGCCGACAGGCTCCAGCAAGAGCTTCAGGTGTTTCGTCCCCACCACCCGACGGTCCAGCACCGTAAACCGGCCGTCGAACAGCGGCTCGTCCCAACCCTGCCCCCACGGACCGGCATCAACAATCGCCAGGGCGGTGTCCTGGCTGAATTCGGCCGCGCTCAGCTCGCCGTCGCTCAGCACCTCGTCGCGCCCGAATTCAAGGCGTTCGACATGGGTCTCGAACGCGGCCCGAAACGCTGCCAGTCGATCGGGCGCGAGGCTTAGCCCGGCCGCGCGGGCATGACCGCCGAAACGATCGATCAGCCCGGGATTGACGGCATCCAGTTCGGCCAGCAGATCGCGCATGTGGACGCCGGCCGGGCTGCGGCACGAGCCCTTGAGCTCTTCGTCCCCTTCTTCGCCGGCCGGCGCAAAGGCGACGACAGGGCGGCGGGTCTGCTCGCAAATTCTCGAGGCGACCAGACCGACCACGCCGGCGTGCCAGCCCGGGTCGAACAGGCAGAAGCCGCCTGCCATGCCTTCCAACCCCGAAAGAAATGCCGTGGCCAGCCGCTCGGCGGTCTCGACCATGTCGGCCTGTATGGCCTGGCGCTCGCGGTTGAACGCGTCCAGCTCCTCGGCCAGCGCCATCGCCCGGCCGAAGTCGTCTTCGAGCAAACAGCGAATACCGATCGAGATATCGGCCAGCCGCCCGGCGGCATTCAATCGAGGTCCGGCGATGAACCCGAGATCGGCGGCCGTCACATGGGCGAGGTTGCGCCCGGCCACTTCCAGCAGCGCGGCAATGCCCGGCGCACAGCGCCGCGCCTGGATCCGTTTCAGGCCCTGATGAACAAGCCTGCGGTTGTTCTCGTCCAGGCTCACCAGGTCGGCGACCGATCCAAGCGCGACCAGATCCAGCAGCGCGTCCAGCCTGAAATCAGCCGCGCGGCCGCGGCGTCTGAGCTCTCCCCTGAGCGCAATCAGGGTGTAGAACATCACGCCAACGCCGGCCAGGTTGCGCGAAGGAAATTCGTCGCCGGGACAGTTCGGGTTGACGATTGCGCTGGCCCTCGGCAATTCGGGCCCTGGCAGGTGATGATCGGTCACGACCACGTCGATGTCTTTCGAGCGCAGGAATTCGACGCCGGCGTTCGACGATATGCCGTGGTCGACCGTGACGACCACCGACGGCTCGTCGGCCAGGCACTCCTCGGCCAGCATCATGCCCAGACCGTAACCGTGCCGGAACCGGTCCGGCATCCGCCAGCGCACATTGGCCGCCCCCAGCCCGATCAGTCCTCGCACCGCCAGGGCCGTTCCGGTCGCGCCGTCGGCGTCGAAATCACCCACAATCACAATTCGGTCGTTTTGTTCGATGCAGTCAGCCAGAATCCGCGCCGCTGCGTCCAGTCCACCCAGCGTCGGCGGCAGCAGCGAACCCAGCGAATAGTCGGGCGCAACCCGGCAGCCGCGCGCGGCCAGCGCACGGCCCACCACCGGTGAGGCGCTGCCCGGAATCCCCTCGCCCTTTGATCGACGAATAACGGTCACGCTGCGCATCACTGGGGGTCCAGGTCCGCAGCGAATCCTTCGGCGCCTCGCCGCCAGAACGCGAGCACATCCAATCGACCGATGCGCCAGCAGCCGCTGCTGCCCACGATTGCCAACTCGCCCAAGCGTCCCCGGCGCAGCGCATCCACCGCCGGGGCAAGCCACGCATCAACCAACTGCGCAAGCGATGTCGGGACGTCAGTTGCCTGCAGCGGCCAGTGGACGTAGCCGCAATCCGAATCCACATCGTCAAATCGCACGCCCGCATCGCGCCGCTGGGCGCCCAGCCATCGGGCCAGACCATTGACAATGGCGCTTCCGGACTGATCAACGACACACATTGAATCCGTCACGCCCGATGGCTCAGGGTCGCTTCCAGCACCCCAGAACCACAGGCCGACGCCCTGCTGATCGGACCGTGCCATAGACCGGAACTGGTGGAACACCATCTGGCTTTCGTTGATCAGCCTTCGCCAGCGCGGTGCATCCGGGCCGCTTGGAAGCACTTCATCCAATCGCATGCCGTGCGCGGCGTCCGGTGGCTGGAACGAACAGTCGGGGGCACGCGCCAGGCGCAGCAAACCGAACCCCGTATTCATCGGTCGCCACGCCAGGCCTTCATGCTCGAACATTGCACGGAGTTCTTCAACCAGCGGGCGGAGTTCCTCGGATCCGAAATCCAGCGGGAGCGGACGGTCCACCCAGACCGCGGTCAGATCCGGAACGAGGCGCACCGGGTCGAAGCGAAGCCAGTGCCGGCTGATCGTCTCGTCGGCTGAATCGGATTCGGCCAGCGCGCTCAGGACCGCCGGCGCCGGCAGCGATATCGACCTGAAAAGGGAAGCGAGCGCCTGATCGGCGTTGCAATGGGTTCGACGTCCACGGGCCAGCGCCGTGTGCAGCGGCCGGGGCAGTGCTTTCGCTCCGCCCGGCAGCGATTCAATCAGGGGAACGTGCAGGACAAGGCGTTTCAAGAACCGTCCACGCGAGCCGCCGACCCAGTGTCGAAACCGTTCGAAGTTTGGGACGGCAACAGCGACAACATCTCAGGTTCCGTCGTAGCGGACCTCGACAATGTCGTAGACGCGCTTGCCTTTGGGCGTGTTCACTTCGACCGTATCGCCCTCCTCACGCCCGATCAGGGCCCGCGCCATCGGCGCCGAAATGGCCAGACGGCGATGCTCGACGCTGGATTCGAGGTCGCCGACGATTTGCCACTGGACTTCCTCGGCATCGTCGACGTCTTCCATCAGGGTCACGTGGGCGCCGAAGACAACCTTGGAACCCACATCAAGCGTGGACGTGTCGATTATCCGGGCATTCGACAGCGACGATTCCAGGTCCCGGATTCGGGCCTCGATCATGCCCTGCTGTTCGCGAGCGGCATGATACTCGGCATTTTCCTTGAGATCGCCGTGCGCGCGCGCCTCGGCAATCGCCTCGATCACTTGCGGGCGCTCGACCTTCTTCAGGCGATTCAATTCTTCGCGCAGGCGCTCGGCGCCCTGCTTGGTCAAAGGTGTCTGTGACATAGCCTCGGGATTCGGTTTTTCAGTCGGTTCGAAGTTTGTGGAGCTCGGCCAGGCTGGCTACGTTGCGTTCGTTCCAGTGCTCCAATGCCTTCAACGTCGCGCGCGCGCCGGCAATGGTCGTGGAATAGTTGACCTTGCGCTGCAGCGCCTCGCGGCGGATCGAGAAGGAATCGGTGATCGCCTGCCTGCCTTCCGTCGTATTGACAATATAGTCGATTTCGCGATTCTTGATCAGGTCTACGATATGCGGCCGGCCTTGCGTAACCTTGTTGATGTAGTCGCACGCCACCTCGTTTTCAACCAGGAATTTCCAGGTACCTTCGGAGGCCACCAACGTGAATCCGCGTGCAACCAGGTCGCGCGCCACCGGCAGCAGGTGCTCCTTGTCGGCATCGCGCACGGACAGAAACGCCCGGCCGCTCGCCGCGGCCTGGATACCGACGCCCTGCTGACCCCGCGCGACCGCGGCACCGAAGGTCTTGCCGACCCCCATGACTTCGCCGGTAGAACGCATTTCCGGGCCCAGGATGGGATCGACTCCGGGAAACTTGATGAATGGAAATGCAGGCTCTTTTATGGAATAGAAGCGGGCTTCGAGATCTTCGGTAATGCCTTGTTTTTCAAGCGTTTCACCAACCATGCAGTTTGCCGCGATCTTGGCCAGCGGGACGCCCGTGGCCTTGGAAACGAACGGCACGGTGCGGGATGCGCGCGGGTTGACCTCAAGGACAAAAATCTCTTCGCCCCTGACCGCAAATTGCACATTCATCAGCCCGATCACATTCAGGCCCAGCGCCATCTTGCGCGTCTGCTCGGCGATTTCGTCAATGACCGCTTTGGAAAGCGAGAACGGCGGCAGGCTGCATGACGAGTCTCCGGAATGCACGCCCGCCTGTTCGATATGTTCCATGATGCCGCCGATGACGACCGTTTTGCCGTCGCTCACCGCATCGACGTCGACCTCGATCGCGTGATCGAGAAAGCGATCCAGCAGCACCGGAGAATCGTTGGATACGCTGACTGCTTCGCGCATGTAGCGCTTGAGTTCGTCGACGCTGTGGACGATATCCATGGCCCGCCCGCCGAGCACGTAGGACGGACGCACCACCAGCGGAAAGCCGACTTCGCCGGCCAGCACTACCGCTTCCTCCGGCGTCCTGGCGGTGCGGTTCGGCGGCTGCTTCAGTTCCAGCCGGTTCAAGAGGTCCTGGAACCGCTGGCGATCCTCGGCAAGGTCGATCGAGTCCGGGCTGGTACCGATGATCGGCACACCGGCCGCCTCGAGATCGCGCGCCAGCTTCAGCGGGGTCTGCCCGCCGAACTGCACGATGACACCCTCGGGCTGCTCGATCTCGATGACGGCCAGCACGTCTTCCAGTGTCAGCGGTTCGAAGTACAGCCGGTCGGATGTGTCGTAGTCGGTCGAAACGGTTTCCGGATTGCAGTTGATCATGATGGTTTCAAAATCGAGCTCGCGCATGGCCATCGCCGCGTGGACACAGCAATAGTCGAACTCGATTCCCTGACCGATCCGGTTCGGCCCGCCGCCGAGCACCAGGATTTTGCGTCTGTCGCTGGGCAGCGCCTCGCAATCCTGCTCCCAGGTGCCGTAGAGATAGGCGGTTGCAGTCGCAAATTCCGCCGCGCAGGTATCCACCCGCTTGTAGACGCGCTGGACGTCCAGCGTCTGCCTGAGGTGGCGGATGATTTTTTCCTGCGTCCCGAGGATGCGCGCCAGCCGTGCGTCGGAAAACCCGTGACGCTTGAGCTGGTAAAGGCGCGGACCGTCCAGAGCGGCTATGCCGCCGGCACGAACCTCGGCCTCGAATTCGATCAGCTCGAGAATCTGGTCCAGGAACCACGGATCGATCCGCGATAATCGCTGGACCTCGTCGAAGTCGACCCCCCGCCGGAACGCCTCGGCAACATAGAGAATGCGCTCCGGCCCAGCCTCGCGCAGCTCGCGCCTGAGCAGGGTGTCGGCGTCCAGATCCGGGTGTTCTTCCAGCGGCAGCTCATCGAAGCCGTCCAGGCCCACTTCCAGGCTGCGCAAGGCTTTCTGCAGCGACTCCTTGAAGGTGCGGCCGATCGCCATCGCCTCACCCACCGACTTCATCTGGGTCGTCAACCTGCGGCTGGAGGTCGGGAATTTCTCGAACGCGAAGCGCGGAATCTTGGTGACGATGTAATCGATGGTCGGCTCGAACGACGCCGGCGTGGCGCCGCCGGTGATCTCGTTTTCCAGCTCGTCCAGCGTATATCCGACGGCCAGCTTGGCCGCAACCTTGGCAATCGGAAAGCCGGTGGCCTTGGATGCCAGCGCCGAAGACCTCGAAACGCGCGGATTCATCTCGATGACCAGCATGCGCCCGTCGTCGGGATTGATCGCGAATTGAACATTGGAACCACCGGTCTCGACCCCGATCTTCCTCAGCACCGCGATCGAGGCATCGCGCATCCGCTGGTATTCGCGGTCTGTCAGCGTCTGGGCCGGAGCGACGGTAATCGAATCGCCGGTGTGGATGCCCATCGGGTCGAAATTTTCGATCGAACAGATAATAATGCAGTTGTCGATCCGATCCCGAACCACTTCCATCTCGAATTCCTTCCAGCCCAGCACCGATTCCTCGAGAAGGACTTCATTGGTCGGTGAGAGCTCGAGACCGTTGGCGACAATTTCGATGAATTCCTCGTTGTTGTAAGCGATACCGCCGCCGGATCCGCCCAGCGTGAACGACGGCCGGATGATGGTCGGGAAACCGATTCGCTGCTGGATTTCCGTGGCCTGGTCCAGCGTGCGCGCGATTTCCGATACCGGCGATTCGAGCCCGATCTCGGCCATCGCGTTCTTGAACCGCTCGCGATCCTCGGCCATGTCGATCGCATCCCGCGACGCGCCGATAAGTTCCACGCCGAATTCCTCGAGCACGCCTTCACGAACCAGATCGAGCGCGCAATTGAGCGCGGTCTGCCCCCCCATGGTCGGCAGCAGCGCATCCGGCCGTTCACGGGCAATAACCTCCCTCACGAAGTCCCAGCGTACGGGCTCGATGTAGACCGCGTCGGCAATCTCCGGGTCGGTCATTATTGTTGCGGGATTCGAATTGACCAGGATCACCCGGTAACCCTCGGCTCGCAGGGCCTTGACCGCCTGGACGCCGGAATAATCGAATTCGCAGGCCTGCCCGATGACGATGGGGCCGGCGCCGATGATCAGAATCGACTCGAGGTCTTTACGTTTCGGCATGGTTGCGATCCACCAGCTGGACGAAGTTTTCAAATAGCGGACGCAGGTCGTGGGGTCCGGGACTGGCTTCCGGGTGGCCCTGGAAACCGAACGCCGGTGCCCCGTCGATGCGAATGCCCTGCAGGCTTCCATCGAACAGCGACTTGTGTGTGGCGATAACGTGCCCCGGTAGGCTCGCCTCGTCGACCGCGAATCCATGGTTCTGACTCGTGATCAGCACGCCCCCGGTTTCCAGATCCTGCACCGGATGATTCGCACCGTGATGGCCGAACTTCATCTTCACAGTCTTCGCGCCGGCCGCCAGCGCGAGCAGTTGGTGGCCGAGGCAAATGCCGAAGGTCGGGATCCGGCGCTCGAGAATTTCCCGGATGGTCTCGATGGCGTAACCGCAGGGCTCGGGATCGCCCGGACCATTCGTCAGCATGAAGCCGTCCGGCTTCAGCGCCAGGGCCTTGCCCAGCGGGAAATCCGCCGGAACCACGGTCACTTTGCAGCCGGCGTCGACCAGTAGCCTGAGAATGTTGCGTTTGGCACCGAAATCATAGGCCACCACGTGGCGCACGTCGCCGTCGTCCCGCGGTCCCGGAGCACGCGATTCGATCGCCGGCGAAGCTTCAGTCCACGCGTAGGGCTCGGTACAAGAGTTTGGCCGCGCGAGGTCCTGTCCGACCATGGGCGGACAGCTTCGCGCCTGCCTCAGCGCCTCGGACGGATCGATCTCCTCGCCGCTGATGATGCAGCCGTTCTGCGCCCCGCCTTCGCGCAGTCGGACGGTCAGGGCGCGAGTATCGATATCACCGATCGCCACAACCTCTTGGTCGCCCAACCACTCGGGCAGGCTCTGGGTGGCCCGCCATGAACTGGTTCGTCGGGGACAGTCGCGCACGATCAACCCGGCCGCACGGGCGCGATCGGATTCCATGTCTTCAAGGTTGACGCCGGTGTTGCCGATGTGAGGCATGGTCAGAGTCACCATCTGGCCGGCGTAGCTCGGATCGGTGAGGATCTCCTGGTAGCCGGTCATCGCCGTGTTGAACACGACCTCCCCCACCACCGTTCCTGGTGCGCCAAAACCGAGCCCGGAAAACAGCGTGCCGTCTTCCAGTGCCAGAACCGCTTTGAGTTGAGACAAATCGCTCTCCAGACATGCGAAAGGGGCGTCAGCCCGGACAGTTCAGGGCCCGATCGTCGCGAGAAGCCTCCAGACGCTGCAGGCATGGCAATTTTCGACCAAGCGCAACGCAGGCTTAATCTTCCGTACGCCTGGAATTCGCGTCCAAGGCAAAAGCCTGGGAGGCGGAAGCTGGAAGTTTCGCGGTAAATCAGGCCATCAAGTGTCCGGTCTCCTGCCCCGTCCGTCGAATTCCGGACCCAATGCCCGGCGCTCGAACGAGGATTGTAATTGAAATACCGAACTTGGTAATAGGTGGTCGGCATGAAACCCGGAAACCGAAGTCTTATCCGAGCACGTCCCTCATCGAGTAAAGCCCGGCCGGCCGGCCGACCAGCCAGCGCGCCGCATGCAGCGCGCCCCGCGCGAAGACGGCGCGATCTCCCGCCTTGTGGGTCATTTCGAGCCGCTCGCCATCGCCCAGAAACATCACCGTATGCTCGCCGGCCACGTCTCCACCCCGAACGGACTGGTATCCGATCTCGCCGACTCTACGATCGCCCGAGTGTGCAAAGCGCGCGACCTTTTCATGATCGAGACTGCGGGCCTCGGCGATCGCCGCGCCGAGCGCCAGGGCCGTGCCCGAAGGCGCGTCGACCTTCCAGCGATGGTGAATCTCGGAAATCTCGGCGTCGAATGCCGACGGCAAGCCCTCGGCCGCGCGTCCAACCAGGTCCAGCAATATATTGACGCCAATTGAAAAATTGGCGTCCTGGCAAATGGGAATCGAATTAGAGGCGTTTTCGAGCCGGGCCTGGTCCGACGTATCCAGGCCAGTCGTTCCGATCACGCACGCGATACCCAGATTTTCGGCATGCGCCAGGCTCTTCATGCAAAGTTCGGGACGCGAAAAATCGACGATCACATCGCCTGAAAGCGACCGGTCAAAAAACTGCCCGGTCGAAGCGCGCCCGACGACCTCAAAGTCATCGTTGTCCGAGACCAGTCGATCGATCACCTGCCCGACCTTTCCGGAAGCGCCGCTCAGCAGAATTTTCAGAGACATCGGCGATTACGTGCTCGTATCAGTCCAAGAGTATACGACCGAGTGGGATTCGTCAGCGTCAACCGGTAACGGAAAGATGTTGAGGTCGTTTGGTCGCTTGGTTTCAGACTTCGGCCCGCTGCGGGAGGCGCCTCTGATGCCGATGGATTCACCGCTATTGACATGGCATCAAAATACTTGTGTTCGATGCACGCCATTTGCGGGTTGTTGTCCGCAAATGGTTTCGCTTCGCGGTCTCGGCCGGAGCCCGTTCCCGCAGAAATCCCGGGCCATGGCGGCGGAAGACCCTTCCGCCCTCAGGGTTCCGATTCGGAATGCCTACAATCCCATTCGGTCGAAGAAATCCTTGACCGAATCGGTCCAGCTTCTCGACTTGGGGCTGTGCGTGTCGGTATCGCCGTCTTCCAGCGTTTCCTGAAGCTGCCTGAGTAAATCCTTCTGCTCTCGGGTCAGATTCACCGGCGTCTCGACCACCACTCGCACCATCAGATCACCGGGCCGATGGCTTCGGACAGACTGCACCCCCTTTCCTTTCAGGCGGAATGTCTTGCCGGTCTGGGTCTCACCGGGAATCTTCAGCGCGACCGAACCGTCCAGCGTTGGAACCTTTATCTGTCCGCCGAGGATGGCGCTGGTCACGGGAATCGGAATTTCGGCATAAAGTTGATCGCCGTCGCGCTTGAACAGTTTGTGCGGTCGCACCTGGACGTCGACGTACAGGTCGCCGGCTGTTCCGCCCTGTGCGCCGGCACCGCCCTCGCCGCTCAGGCGAATCCGGTCGCCTTCGTCTACCCCGGCCGGCACCTTGACCTGCAGGGTACGGGTCTCTCGAACCTGGCCGGAACCGTCGCAGGCATTACAGGGATCGCTGACTTCGCGACCCGATCCGCCGCAGCCGGGACAGGTCTGTTGCACAGAAAAAATGCCCTGCTGCATACGCACCTGCCCGGCCCCGCCACACGTCGAACATACTTTCATCTTGCCGCTGGTCGAGCCGGATCCGCTGCAGTTGGAACATTTCCCAATTCCCGGCACCCTGATTTCGCGCGTGACACCGTGCACCGCTTCTTCCAGATCGACTTCGAGCGTGTAGCGCAGATCGTGCCCGCGGTTTGCGCGCCCGCCCCCGCGGCGGCGCCCCCCGCCGAAGATGTCACCGAAGATGTCGCCGAAGATGTCGTTGATATCCCCGAACCCGGCGGCACCCGCGCCTCCGCCGAAGCCGCCGCCCTGGCCGTTGACTGCATCGTGCCCGAACCTGTCGTATGCGGCCCGCTTCTGGTCGTCCTTGAGCACCTCGTAGGCCTGCTTGGCTTCCTTGAAGCGGTCCTGGGCGGATTCGTCTTCGGGATTTCGATCTGGATGGTACTTCATGGCAAGACGGCGATAGGCCTTTTTCAGGTCGCCGGTCGTTGCATCCCGGCTTACGCCCAGTACTTCGTAGTAGTCACGCTGGCTCATTCAATGGCTCGTTTTCGATGCTTGCGGGTCGGGTTCGGTATTGTCCTGCCGGTGCAATTCGTTCCACCTCGTTAAACGCAAACTGCCGCCAGGACGGCGGCAGATCGCTTGCCGGTCGACGTCGGACGACTGGCTTGGTGAACGACCGGCCTTACTTTTTATTTTCGTCGTCCACCTCGGTAAACTCGGCGTCGACAACGTCCTCGGCAGATTCACTTGAGGCTTGCGAATCGCCGGCCTCGGGAGCTTCCGCCCCGCCGTCAGCCTGAGCCGCGGCCTGATAAAGCGCGGTGCTGGCCTGTTGCAGCTCGTTGACGGCAGAATCGATGGCGTCCTTGTCGTCGCCCTTGATCGCTTCCTCGACCTTTTCGATGGCGTCCTCGACCGGCTTGCGCGTCGCCTCGTCGATCTTGTCTTCCTGCTCCTTGAGCATCGAGCGCGTCGAGTGCGCCAGCGCCTCGGCACTGTTGCGGGTCGTGACCAGCTCGTGGAATCGCTTGTCTTCCTCGCGGTGCGCTTCCGCATCGGAAACCATCTTGTCGATCTCTTCTTCGCTCAGGCCCGAGCCTGCCTTGATCTCGATGCGCTGTTCCTTGCCGGTTTCCTTGTCCTTGGCCGAAACATGCAGGATGCCGTTGGCGTCCATGTCAAACGTGACTTCGATCTGCGGCATGCCTCTGGGCTTCGGTGGAATACCGGCCAGATCGAACCGCGCCAGCGACTTGTTGGCCGCCGCCTGTTCGCGCTCGCCTTGCAGCACGTGCACGGTCACGGCGCTTTGATTGTCTTCGGCGGTGGAAAATGTCTGCGACGCCTTGGTCGGAATCGTGGTGTTCTTTTCGATCACCTTGGTGAACACGCCGCCGAGCGTCTCGATACCCAGCGACAGCGGCGTCACGTCGAGCAGCAGCACATCCTTGACGTCGCCCTGCAACACGCCGCCCTGAATGGCCGCGCCGACTGCGACGGCTTCGTCAGGATTGACGTCCTTGCGCGGCTCGCGTCCGAAGAAGTCCTGTACTGCTTTCTGCACCATCGGCATGCGGGTCTGCCCGCCGACCAGGATCACTTCGTTGACGTCACCGATCTTCAGACCTGCATCGTTGAGCGCAGTCTTGCACGGCTCGATGGAACGCTTGACCAGTTCTTCGACCAGAGACTCGAGTTTTGCTCGCGTCACCTTGATGTTGAGGTGCTTCGGACCTGACTGATCGGCCGTGATGTACGGCAGATTGACCTCGGTCTGCTGGCTGGAGGAAAGCTCGATCTTGGCTCGCTCGGCACCTTCGCGCAGGCGCTGCAGCGCAAGCGGGTCCTTACGCAGATCAACGCCCTGGTCCTTCTTGAATTCGGCAATCAGATAGTCCTGAAGCCGATTGTCGAAATCTTCGCCGCCCAGGAATGTGTCACCGTTGGTCGCGAGCACTTCGAACTGCATTTCACCGTCGACGTCTGCGATCTCGATGATGGAGACGTCGAACGTACCGCCGCCCAGGTCATATACGGCAACCTTGCGATCAGCACCCTTCTTGTCCAGACCGTAGGCCAGCGCAGCGGCCGTCGGCTCGTTGATGATACGACGCACGTTCAGCCCGGCGATCTTGCCCGCGTCCTTGGTGGCCTGGCGCTGAGAGTCGTTGAAGTAAGCAGGAACGGTGATCACCGCCTCGCTCACTTCTTCTCCCAGATAATCCTCGGCGGTCTTTTTCATCTTCATGAGCACGCGCGCCGACACTTCCGGCGGCGCCATCTTCTTGTCGCCCACCTGAACCCATGCATCGCCGTTGTCGGCCTCGATGATCTTGAAGCTCACAAGGTCCTTGTCTTTCTGAACGACCTTTTCGGAATACTTGCGACCGATCAGCCGCTTGACCGCGTACAGCGTGCGGTCGGGATTGGTGACGGCCTGGCGCTTGGCCGGCTGTCCGACCAGCACTTCGTCGTCCTTGGTAAATGCCACGATAGACGGGGTTGTCCGATCGCCCTCGGCGTTTTCTATCACACGGGTCTTGCCGCCTTCCATCACGGCCACGCAGGAATTGGTCGTTCCCAAGTCAATGCCGATTATCTTGCTCATGTCACTGATTCCCTGTGGTTCTTTAAAATGTAGGTCTCAAAACAGTTGGGTCTGTTGAAAGTGATTCAACTGCCTGGAATTTATCGGCGCACATTTCATTCGATGCACGCGTCTCTGCTTGCTTAGTGGGGCCCGACGGCGCGAATTTCAAACCCTTTCTTTCAGTTGGCAGTGCTGCAAGACACTGCCTTTTCCGGTTGGCCAGCATCGTCTGGGCCACACCGAACCTTGCCACCATCATTTGGCCACCATCACCCTTGCCGGTCGAATCAGGCGCTCGTTCAGCCGATACCCCTTCTGCAAGACCTTCGCGACGGTGTCGGGCTCGTATTCATCGCTGGGCTGCGTCGCCATCGCCTCGTGCCAACTGGGATCGAAACGTTCGCCCAGCGGATCCAGCACTTCCAGGCCATGCGAGGTCAGGACCTGAAGCGCCTGCTTGCGCGTCAGTTCGAGGCCCTCATAGGCAGCCTGGGCATGGTCGGCATCGGCCGACGCGAGCGCCTGATCCATCGAATCGAGCACCTGTACCAGGTCGCGCATCAGGGCCTCAAGCGCAAACTTGCGCGACTTCACCATTTCGCGCTCCAGCCTTTTCTCGCGATTGTCCATTTCGGCCTTCAACCGGAGCATCGCTTCGCGCATTCGAGCGAGCTCTTCACTTTCGGCAGGCGCTGGCGCGTCGGTGTCGCGATCGGCTGCGCCGGCCGCATCCCGGGTATCGACATTGCCGTCGAGATTGCCGTCACGACCGACATCACGGTTGTTGTCACCATTGTCATCGCGACCGTTACCACGATCGCGTTTTTCAATATTTTCTTCTCCGGCGGCCCGCTGCGGCTCCTCTGCCGCACCCTCGGTTTCGTTGCGTTCGTCATGGTTCATGGCTGTCTCGGCTCCTGATAAGCCGCCGCGCTCGGCGCGCGACGCTTGAAGGTGTTGACTGATATTGTTCGCCAACATGGGGCCCGGTTCCGGTGATTGCAACCGATACAATAGATGGGCCGGCTAATGCAATCCCGCAGTGCCGGCTCGGCTGAAAACAGGAACGGATCTAAAAGCACATGCTGCGCTCGCTCGCGATTCGCAATTTCACCATCATCGACCATCTTGAACTGGCGTTCGATGCCGGCTTCGGTGCGATAACCGGTGAAACCGGCGCCGGAAAGTCCATCCTCGTTGATGCCCTGGGCCAGCTGCTGGGCGACCGGGGAGAATCGTCACTGGTCGCAGAAGGAAGCAAGCAGGCGGATCTGACCGCCACATTCGAACTGCTCCGCGACCACCCCGCGCACGCCTGGCTGCACGAACAGGCGATCGAACTGGATGGCGAAGACGACGGCGGACTCCTTTTGTTGAGACGCGTGATTCCCGCCGAGGGCGCATCGCGAGCGTGGATAGCAGGCCAGCCGGCCACCATTGGGCAACTGCGCGAACTCGGCACGCTGCTGGTGGACATCCACGGCCAGAACGAACACCAGCGATTGACCGATTCCGCCTACCAGCGCCAATGGCTTGACCGCCAGGTGACCGAGAAAGTGCGCAAAGAGGTCGCCACGCGAGCGCGTCGCCACGAAGATGCGGTGAGCGCGCTTGAAACTCTTGTCCGCGACGCAGGAAGCGACGATCCGGAAATGATGCAGTTCCAGCTCGCCGAACTCGAAAGGCTCGACCTTCAGGAAAACGAGTTCGAGCAGCTCGAAATCGATCAGCGCCGCCTGGCCTCGGTCGACGAACTTCAGCGCGCCTACGCTGATGCTCTGGACGCTCTGAGCGGCGAGGACCAAACGGCGGCCGGGCTGGCGCAAAGGGCACGGCGATCGCTTGAATCGCTTTCGGATCGGGAGCCGGAAATTGCCGAAATACTGGAAATGATCGGAACCGCCCAGGTCAACCTCGACGAAGCCGGCACGGCGCTGCAGCGTCTCGCGGAATCGCTCGAAAACGAACCCGCCCGGCTGGAACAGGTCGAGCAGCGGTTGGCCCGGGCAATATCTCTCGGTCGCAAGCATCGGGTGGAACCAGGGGCTCTCCCAGAAGTACGAGCCGGGCTCGCGCGCCGGCTTGGGCGCATCGAGCAGTTTCAGGCCGAACGCGACGACGCAGAGCAAGCTCTACGCGAAGCGCACGACGGCTGGCGAGAAGCAGCCCGGGCGCTGCACGATGCTCGCGCCGAAGCCGCCGAGCAGATCAGCGAAAAGGTCGGCCGGGCCCTGGCTCAACTCGGCATGAACGATGCAAAGCTGGCATTCGACCTGGATTTCGATCCGGACTCACCGGTTTCGGCAAGCGGTGCTGACCGTGTGGAAATCATGTTCAGTGCCAACCCGGGGCAATCGCCTCGGCCGCTCAAGCGCGTCGCCTCTGGTGGCGAACTGTCACGCCTCAGCCTCGCCATGATCATTGCGGCGGCCGAACACGCCCAGGGAAGAGTTCGGATTTTCGACGAAATCGATGCCGGCGTCGGCGGTGAGACCGCGCACGCGGTGGGCCAATTTCTCAAGCAGGCGAGCGACGGCGGCCAGGCCTTCTGCGTCACCCACCTTGCCCAGGTTGCCGCGCGCGCTGACTGCCAGTACCGTGTCGTCAAGCAGCCTGATAGCGCCTCGACGCAGGTGCGGATTGATCGCCTGGACGGTGAACAGAGGGTCATCGAATTGGCGCGTATGCTCGGATCGGCGGACGCCGATACCAGCCGCCGACACGCCGAGAGCATGCTGAATAATGCTTGAGGAGATAAGACGCGCGAAGGCCGTCGCCACAGAACGAGACCGGCAAGATCGCAGGGCAACGTCTGATTGAATGCCCGTGGGCTTTCAATCATAGATTCGATGAAAGGCCGAGCGACTCAATCAGCGCCTGGTTTTTGCAGCGCCTTTTCTCACGTACAAGACAAGTGAGTGATCGATGATCTCGAAGCCGTGCTTGGCCGCGATCTGTTCCTGCAATCGTTCGATTTCCTCGTCGAAAAATTCAACCACTTCGCCGGTTTCCAGGTCTACCATGTGGTCATGATGCTCGCCCTCGTCGAGCTCGTAGCACGCCTGCGGCGCGCGTCCCGAACCGTCGTCGAACATGTGCTTGCGCACCAGGCCGGCAGTCTCGAACTGATTGAGAACGCGGTAAACCGTCGCCAGACCGATATCTTCCCCCTGATCGATCAGCATCCTGTGCACATCATCTGCCGTGACGTGCTTCTGGGTCGCCGCATCCAGCAACTGCAGGATGCGAAGTCTCGGCAACGTTACCTTCAGTCCGGCCCTGCGTAGCTCACGCGTTTCTTCCGACATGCGATCAACACCGATATCAAGACTACATATTGTATCATTTTGCCGACTGCCTACCGAGATCGTGCCGCTTTATGCTTCGAATCGCAATCCTGCTCCTGGTCCTGCTGGTTACCGGCTGCAATGTCGTATACAAACAGAACATCCAGCAAGGAAACGTGCTCGATCGCGAAGATATGGATCGGCTGGAGACCGGAATGACCAAACGTCAGGTCATGGTTTTGCTGGGCTCTCCAGCCGTCCGGAGCCCGTTTCATTCGGACCGTTGGGACTACATCAACTCCTTTGCGCCGCGTGGCGGAAAGGCTGAGAGAAGGACGTTGACCATCGAATTCGAAAACGATCGCGTGGTGGATTTCAGCGGGAATTACCTCGACGCTGCTGAAATCGCTGGGACACAGCTTGAAGAATTAGAGATCATCGACCCGAATACCAATCAGCCGGTACTCCCGCCGCGTGACGTCGACGACCTCGACAACGACCCGATTCCGAGGCCCGTCGATCCCGACGGCAGCTGACCCGGACCAACGCCGCCCGTGACGCTTCCCCGGCGGGCAACTGAAACTACAGGCTATTGCCTTCGCTTCGCTTCGGCGGCCATGCGCCTGGCAACCTTGGGATCGACTTTCAGCGGACGATAGATTTCGACGCGGTCGCCGTCGCGCAATAGATCGTCGGGGGATTTCCGCTCGGCGAAAACGCCCAGACGCTCCGGGCTGATTTCCAGATCGGGGAAACGCTCGCGAATTCCCGATTGATCGATCGCCTGCAACACTGTCGACCCGGCAGGAAGGCGGAGCGGCACGATCACTTGCAGCTCCGGCCAGGCCACCGCCAGCTCGACGGCGATCAACGGGTCTTTTTCAGTCACGGCTGGCGTCAACCTTCTGAATAAAGGGCATCGGCGCGACGGCAGAAATCGTCCACCATGCGATTGGCCACGCCGACGAATCCGCGCCTGAAGGCCGCCACCAGCACGGGGTTGTCGAACTCGAACCCCAAAAACAGCTGCACCCGGCTTCCGATGCCCAGGTCCGAAAACCGCCACTCACCGCAGAAATGGCGAAACGGACCTTCGGCCAGGTTCAAGCGCAACAGCTTTCCGGGCACCAGGTCATTGCGCGTCGCGATACGGCGATTTATACCGGCAACCGATATGACCAGCGATCCATGCTGATAATCTTCGGATTCCTCATGGCACTCGGCATCGACAACCCAGGAGAGAAACTCGGGGTATCGCTCCACGTCACGGACCAGATCGTACATCTGGGTCGGGCTGTAGCTGACCAGTGCCGAACGTTGTATCTCAGGCATGGGCGGAAATGATACCCGATGGGATAAGATGATTTTCTGATTGATTACAAGCGAGGCACGGGTGAGTTCAGAGGAAAAATCAAGCAAGCCGGGATCGACAATTGCGCTCAACAAGCGCGCGCGCTTCGAGTATCACCTGGAAGAACGCATCGAAGCCGGCGTTTCGCTGCTCGGCTGGGAAGTCAAGGCCCTGCGCGCCGGCAATATCCAGTTCGGCGAAAGCCACGTTCTGGTGCGCCGCGGCGAGGCATTCCTGTTCGGCTGCGTGATCAATCCGCTGACGTCTGCCTCCACCCATGTCGACCGGGATTCGATGCGGACACGTCGATTGTTGCTGCATAAACATGAACTTGCGCGCTTGATCGGACAGGTGGAGCGCAAAGGCTTCACGCTGATTCCAACCGCCATGTACTGGCGCCGGGGCAGGGTCAAGGTCGAAATCGCGCTGGCCAAGGGCAAGAAGCAGCACGACAAGCGGCGCACTCAGAAGGAGCGCGACTGGCAACGCGAAAAGGGCAGGATCCTCAAGCAGCGCTGATTCGGCGCGAATAAGTTCCATTTCGCGATTCCGGCGGAACCTTCCGAGGGGACAACCGTCGTATACTACGTGTAACAGTTGATGTGGCAAGGCCTGCGGCTGCATGAAGGAGAGCGCAGAATCCGAAGTGTACTGGCAAGTACATGAGGGGTTTGGGCAACTTCAGGCAATCTCGCGGTAGCTGCGAAAGCTGTTTCGCCGGGGGCGTTCTGGCTTCGACGTGGATCGGACGTACCCTGGGGCATGCCGAGGAGGCAGCAACCCTCGTAAAACCTGGCTGCAAATTGTTAGTTGCCAACGACGACAACTACGCACTAGCCGCCTAAAAACCGGCTTGCTCTCCCCCGTTTGAGCCTGCGCTTTCGACGGGAGATCATTTAGCAGGATCGCATCAGGTCGAGTTTCGGGGCCTGGTGTTAAATCAAACCGCAACTGGCCGTCATGCATGCCCTGCCCCTCGGGCGGCATGACGGCGAGAAAAAATCGAGCGGGCTAAGCATGTAGAACCAGGATCAGATGGTTTGCGGACGCGGGTTCGACTCCCGCCGCCTCCACCAGATCCCCGGAAGGGCCGGCAGAAATGTCGGCCCTTTTTTATTTGAAGGAACCTCGAAACCAGTCTGCACGGGTGCCTTTCGCCGGAGATACCCCATCTCGCGCGCTGCGAACCTCGGCCGTAGCGATGGCTACTGTCACTCGGATCGCACCACACGATCTGCGGCATCTCCGACTGAAACTCACTCCGCGCAGCCCGGTCCCGAGGTTCCTTGGGCGAGAGTCGAACCCGCTTGCTCGGTATGACCCCATCCCCGGTTTCCCCTTCCCTCAGGGAAGGCGCCATAAGCGTCGCTGACGCGACCACTATTCGCGTTTACACCAACAGGCCGCTCCGACCCGCGATTACGCTGTTGACGGTCGTCAACTTGTGCCGAGCCATTCCGGTTTAGTCTAGACTCCAAGTGAACGAATCAAGAGGTGCTCCATGCTGGATGTCAACTCTGGAGTGGTCTGCCGCCTGATTGACCTGGCGCGCGAATTCCACGCCCAGCAGGAAATCGAGTTCGAGAACGATCCGCCGGCACTTGACGACGACTGGGAGTCGCAGATTCTCGAGCCGCACGCCGACGATCCGATTCTGGAGGAATTCTGTTCGGTCGTCGCCGATCTCAATCCCGACCAGCAGCAGCAAATCGTTGGACTGCTGTGGCTGGGGCGTGGCGATTACGAACTCGACGAATGGGAGGCGGCGCTCGATTATGCTGCCGACGCCTGGACCGAACAGACCGGCGAATATCTCCTCGCGCATCCGATGCTGGCGGAACATCTGACCGTCGGACTGGAGCAACACGGTTACGAATGCGAATGACCCGGTCGCAGGGACGGCACGGCGGTCCCGAAGAAATAGCCGGCCCGGCCAGCGATGAATGAGCAACCAACCGCAGAGCGCCGTCTTGCTATAGGATTGATTTCCCCTCCAATTATTCCTGACTAGATGATCAGTGCAACTCTGGCCGTCATTTGCGGCCTGATCTTACTGTTGTGGTCTGCCGACCGTTTCGTCGAGGGCGCGGCGTCGGTCGCCCGCCATTTCGGCGTTTCGGCACTGTTGATCGGCATGCTCATCGTGGGGTTCGGGACCTCGGCGCCGGAAATGCTGGTTTCGGCGCTCGCCTCCTCGCAGGGCAACCCCGGCATCGCGCTGGGAAATGCCTACGGCTCCAACATCACCAACATTGCACTGATCCTCGGCATCACGGCCGTGATAAGCCCGATTGCAGTGAAATCCAGCATCCTCAAAAAGGAACTGCCGGTACTGATGGTGATCACCTCGATCGCTGCATGGCAGCTTATGGACGGGTACATTACCCGCATCGATGGGTTCACCCTGCTGGGACTCTTCGCGGTCCTGATGGGCTGGTCGATCTGGCAAGGTACGCGCGCGCCGGAAGATCATATGGGCGTCGAATTCGAGCAGGAGTTGGTCGAGCGCGCCATGCCACCTGCGCGGGCCACGGTCTGGCTGATCATCGGACTGGTGGTGCTGATCGCAAGCTCCCGGCTGCTGGTCTGGGGCGCGGTCGAGATCGCTCAGGGCTTCGGCGTCAGCGATCTGGTGATCGGGCTAACCGTCATCGCAATCGGCACCTCGCTGCCGGAACTGGCTTCATCGCTGATCGCGGCGCGCAAGGGCGAGCACGACATCGCCTTTGGCAGTATCGTCGGTTCGAACATGTTCAATACCCTGGCCGTCGTCGGCATCGCGGGATCCATTCACCCGATGGCCGTCGATCAGGCCGTACTTACAAGAGATCTGCCGGTCATGGCCGCCCTGACAGTTTCCCTGTTCGTGTTTGGCTATGGCTGGAAACGCGGCCACGGCCGGATCAACCGCATCGAGGGCACGCTTCTTGTGGCCGCGTATTTTGGCTACAACGTATACCTGATAACGTCCTTGATTTACTAAGCGTCTCATTATTGAGCAGTCACCCAGCTTTCGTCTGTTAGCGCTTGCCTCCAGAAGCCCTGCGCAACCGATCCGAGATCGCCTCCCAGCCCGCCGATTCCGGCGTGGACTCGACCAGAATCCGCGCGGGCCGTTCTTCATCGGCCCGGCGCAACTCTGCGTAAAGCGCACGCGCATACTGAACCGGCTGGCGCGGCATTTCGATCCAAATGACCTTGTCCGCAGCTTTCGGCGGCTCGCGTCTGGCCAGAACCGCGACCCGCTCTCCGGCTTGAATACAGGCGTCGACCCGCGCGCTCAGAGAACCGGCGGCCACCTGTTCCAGGCATGCGGCGGGTGCGTAATGCGATGCCAGACGTCCGGACGCACGAGGCCCCTCACGGTCGTCAACCCGAACCAGCGACTCGCCGAGCTCGGCCTCCAGGGCGTCTACGCGAATCATGCCCGGGCGCAGCAACCTCGGCAGTCCACCGCTAAGATCGACGATCGTGGATTCGACGCCCACGCTGCAGCGACCACCGTCCACCACCGCCGCAACCTCGCTGCCGAATTCCTGCACGACATGATCTGCCGTGGTCGGACTGACGTGACCGAACCGGTTGGCCGACGGGGCTGCAAGCGCGCCGCCGAACGCGCGCAGCAGCGCCAGCGCCGTCGGATTGCCGGGCACCCGCAAGCCCACGGTGTCCTGACCACCGGTAATCGCATCGGGAACATCTCGTGCGCGCTTGAGCACCAGCGTCAGCGGACCGGGCCAGAACATGCCGGCCAGACGGCGCGCCGAATCGGGGATTTCCGCCGCCCACAGCGGTAATGCCCTCGCCGAAGGCAAATGCACGATGACCGGATGGTCGGGCGGTCGGCCCTTGGCCCGAAAAACATCGGCCACGGCCCGTGCATTGCCGGCATCGGCGCCCAGCCCGTAAACGGTCTCGGTCGGAAACGCCACCAGCGCTCCGGCCCGAAGCAGCGACGCGGCGCGCTCCAGGTCGGACGGACTGTCGGTCAATCGGATCACGTCTGGAACTTCTCCGGGCGCAATACTTCGACTTCCCCAAGCAGGAGGACCATGGCGTAATTGTCGTAATACTTCGCCTGCAGGTGGGCCGCAATACGACGTGCGGTCGCCTCGTCGCAGACCACCTCCAGCCGAATGTTGCTGTCGGTCTCCCAGCCCGCCTCGCGCACTCCGCGACTGCCCTTGCCCCTGGCGCTCGAAATCGTGTACCCGCGCGCGCCGAGCCGCTCGATATCCCGCAACAGCTGCGGTTCGAGCACGCTTTCGGTGATCACGGTCAACAGCTTGAGTACGTGCGAGCGCTCATGCTCGTTAGTCCGAGTCATACCTCATCCACCTCCGGGAAGCGTGTGCAGAAATTCTGCGAATCGCCAGTACAGCGGGATGCCGACCAGTACGTTGAACGGGAACGTGACGCCCAGCGACGCGGTTAGCGAAAGCGCCGGATTCGCCTCGGGCACAGAAATTCGCATCGCCGCCGGCACCGCGATATATGAAGCGCTGGCGGCCAGTGTGGCCAGCAGCATGGTGCCGCCGGGCGACAGGCCCAGCCCAAGCCCAAGCACGCCGCCGACCAGCGCGCCGAACAACGGCATCACGACGCCGAATGCAATCAGGAACACGCCGTGCTGCCTCAAGCTGCCTGCGCGGCCTGCTGCAATCAACCCCATCTCCAGCAAAAACACCGCGAGAATGCCTTTGAACAGATCAAAAAACAGCGGTTCAATGGAGGCCAGCGCTTCGGGATCCGACAACCAGCCGATCAGCAGGCCGCCGATCAACAGCACGATGCCCTTGCCCAGAAATACTTCGTGCATGACCTCGCCCCAACGCGTCTGGTTCTGGCGACCACGCACGAGCAGAATGCCGACCAGAATCGCGGGTATTTCGAGCACGACCAGCAAAACCGGCATCTGCGCCTCGAACTCGATGTTCTTGGATGCCAGCCACGCCACCGCCACCGCGTACGTGCCGACGCTGACCGAACCGTAATGCGCGGCAATCGATGCCGCGTCGGCCCGCTTGAACCGGCCGACCAGCAGCAGCACCGGGAAAGCCACCAGCGGCAACAGGACGCCCATTGCGATCGCCGCGAGGATATCCGGCAGCAGATCCAGAAACGGCTGGCGCGCCAGTTCGACGCCGCCCTTCAGTCCGATCGAAAGCAGCAGAAGAATACTGACAAATTCGTATACCGACGACGGAAGCCTGAGTTCGGATTTCAGCAACCCGGCGATGAGGCCGAGCAGAAAAAACAGGATGATCGGATCCATCAGCTGCGCTCAATCCGCCAGCCTATCTTCTGGCCGGCGCGCAGCGGCACCACCGGTTCGCTCTGTGTACCCAGCAGATCGGGCACTTGCCATTCGGTCCGGGTCAGCCTGATCGTTTCTACGTTTTCCGGCAGCCCGTAGAACTTCGGGCCGTGACGGCTGGCAAAGCCTTCCAGGCAATCGAGGGCGCCGGCCTGATCGAAGACCTCGGCATAGAGTTCCAGCGCAACCGGCGCGCTGTAGACGCCGGCGCAGCCGCAGTCGGATTCCTTGGCACCGCGCGGATGCGGCGCCGAATCGGTGCCGAGGAAGAATTTCGCGCTGCCGCTTGTCGCGGCCTCGACCAGCGAGCGACGATGATCTTCGCGCTTGATGATGGGCAAGCAGAAATGGTGCGGTCGCAACCCGCCGACGAACATTGCATTGCGGTTCAACAGCAGGTGATGCGCCGTAATCGTCGCTGCGACCCGATCGGATGCGGCGCGCACGAAATCGACCGCGTCGCGGGTGGTGACGTGTTCGAGGACCATGCGCAATTCCGGAAAATCGCGCACCAGCGGCTGCAGATGACGCTCGATGAATACCGCTTCCCGGTCGAAGATATCGATCTCGGCATCGGTGACCTCGCCGTGCAGCAGCAGCGGCAGATCGACTTCCTGCATCGCCTCCATCGCAGAGCGCGCGTGCTTGAGGTCGGTGACGCCCGAATCGGAGTTGGTCGTCGCCCCGGCCGGGTAGTATTTCACCGCGTGCACGATACCGCTTTCGGCCGCGCGCCGGATCTCGTCGGGCGGCGTGTTGTCGGTCAGGTACAGCGTCATCAGCGGCTCGAACGTGGTGCCGTCGGGCAGCGCGGCCATGATGCGATTGCGATACTCGGCTGCTGCGGCGACCGTGGTGACCGGTGGCTTGAGGTTGGGCATCACGATCGCACGCGAAAAACAGCGCGCCGTGTCGGGCACCACCTGTGAAAGCATTTCACCGTCTCGAAGGTGCAGATGCCAGTCGTCCGGTCGAATCAGGGTCAGCGTTTGCGTGCTCATAAGCCATGGGACCCGCGTTGGGTGACTGAATTGTACCCGGCAGGGTCGAACCGTGACTGATCGATTCCGGTTGCACGCTCAGGTGATGAATGACACCAGCCAGTGCCAGAACGGCACGGTCGCGGCAGAGAACAACACGCCCCAGGCGACCATTGCCGAAGCCAGCGGCGGCGCGAGGCGGGCACTGGAGGCCAGCGCCGCGGCGGTGATCATCGGGGGCATGCCGGATTCGAGCACCGCTACGTCAAGAATCGGCGACGCCACCGACCCCAGCAAGCCCATGACCAGGGCCGCGGCGGGCAGAACGACGAGCTTGCCCAACAGACCGAACATCAGCGGCCGGCGGTATTCGGGCACGAGCCTCAATTTCAGCTGCAGGCCGACCGCGAGCGTGACCAGGGGCAGCAGCATATCGGCAATCGTCCGGACCAAGACATCCAGCCAATCCGGGAACCACGCGTTGCCGAGCAGCAGCGCAGCCACCAGCGCAACGAAGGGCGGGAACGTAGCGATCCGCTGCGCAATCATGCTCAATCCGGGCGACGGCCCGTCGCCGTACCAGGCGATCACGAACAGCACGTGGGTGCAGACGATCAGAAACGAGCCGAACTGGTCGTAGACCACGGCATAGCGGACGTTGTCTGCCCCCAGCAGCGCCTCGATCAGCGGAAATCCCAGAAACGAAGTATTGCCCAGCGGAATAAGCACCAGCAGCACCGCTGTGACGGGTCGCGAAAATCCGAAAGCGCGCGAGCAAAGCAGTACCATCCCGATCGTCAGTGCCAGCAGCAGCCAGGGAATGATCACCAGCGGCAGCAGGTCGACCGACGGTTCAAGCGTGGGCACGTGGATGAAGATCAATGCCGGCAGGCAGAGCACGATGACGACCCGGTTGAGCGTGTCGGCCGCGTTGTCCGGCAGCACCCGACCGGCCGCGAACAGCCGGCCGAGCGCGATCAGCAGCAGTATTGTTCCATAAGCCGCCATCAGCTCAGCGGATCAGGAGCGTGAACGCTGCAGCGGAGCGCTTTCCGACTCCCTGAATGTTACAGGATTAACGACGGGATACACTAAAGGCCTTCGAGCACGTCGGCGCCTTCCGGCACTTCGAACTCGAAGACCGACAGATCGATATCCGGATTGCGCTCGATGTCGGTCAGCGTCAGGCGCGTCGACTGACCGAACGGATCGAACAGATCCAGCGTTGCAGGCTTGCCGTCGCGAAACGTCAGCCGCGCCATCTCGATCTCGGCCTGGTCGGCCAGCGGCTCGAAGCGAAGCTGGTCGGGCCGGTCCGACGGCAATATCCGGTAGAACTTCTCCAGCAGCTCCGGACGCGTCAACACCAGCATGGGTGAGTCTCCAGGCGCCGGCTGCGGCCGGACGGTGACCTGGTCCAGCGACTCGTCGTAATGCCACAACTGCTCGCCGTCAGCCACGATCACCTGTGGAAACGGCTCCAGGTAATCCCAGCGAATCAAATCCGGCGCCTGGAAATACATCCGGCCGAAGCTCTCCTCCACCATCTCGTCGCTGGCATCAATCGTGATCTGACTGAACTCCGCGCTCAGGCTTTCAAGCCCCCGGGCGAAATCATCCAGCAAGCCCCGCGCCTCGGGCTGTGCGGCTGCAGGGGACGAAAACACAGCGAAAAACAGCGCGGCCACGATCAATGACTTGGTTATTATGGGATTCATAGGCCAATTATGACCGCGATCGGATGAACCGTGGCTGAAGCGTGCCGCTGGGTGGTCGGGAGCCAGTCCTGCGCGAACTTATCCATCCCCCGTTTCGCATTGTGTACCGGCGCGATCCCCGCCAGGAGAGCATTGTTCGCGTCTGGCGCAGCTAACGGTTGCTGCACGTATCTTCGTCCGCCCCGGACGATCCCGCAGACCCGGGAACTTCTGAATAACACTGCGCTGAATAACTCTGCGCAGGCCGGTTTACTGCCTGTCCCGGCGCAAGGTCCGGTGCAGCAAAAGAATCCACGAATATCTCGCGGGGATAGCCGTTGGATCCCGTACCGTCACCGGCACACCGCATGAGAAAGTCTTATCGCAAATGGACCCGACCCGATCACGCCCAACGGCTGTAACCGCTGTACAACCCGATCGACCCGAGCATCAGTATCAGAACGATCGAGGCCCAGGCGGACAATGCCGGCACAGAGACCGGATCGGGCGGCTCGGCGAACAGCAGCAGTACGTCGGCGACGTTGTTGGCGTCGTTGGGATCGTCCAGCGGAACCGAATCAATTGCCGGAAAAGCCGTCCAACGCGAAACTTGAGCCAGAGTTGTCGTTTCAAGTACTAGAAAATCAAAAGTGCAAGTTCGACCCTCGCCGGGAGGAATATCGCGAATCGCCTGTCTTGGGAAAAAAATCACACCCGGCGGAGGGGGCTGGCCCGGCGATGCATTGACGCAGGGCCCTGTGTCGTCACCGGTACGCTGCAGTGGCGGAAAACTCAATCCGGTCCCATTGCTCGTCCGAGTCCACACGAACAATGCCGAAGACGTATCCATTCCAAAATTCGTGATCGTAATGGCAATGTTGATCACAGTTCCCGGCGGCGTCACACCGGCCGCTTCTACGCTGACCTCAATACCAATATCGGCGACAGGCTGTTGGGCAGAAACCGAAACACAGCCGAGCAGCGCAAGTGCAAATAACCCGACCCTCATCATATTCATTCGAAACTGTCCGCAAAGAGCAATCCGCCTGGGGGAATACGAAACTGCTCCATGCTGGGAGCCCGCACCCGCGCCTCTCTCTGACCGACGGCAGTATCGATCCGCAGCTTTTCATGGAATTCTTTGCCGAACGTTCCTGCGGTTCGTGCAGTTGGTCCCAACACGCTGACCCCTTCAACCTGCCCTGTCTCAAGCTACTCCCGCGTCTACCGATTGTCAAGCGAGGCGCCTATCTGGGCGGGGATAGCTCACTGAAGGCCTCGCCACGCGTCGAACTGATGTGAGCGATCCCCGTCGAATCCGGCATCGGAGCCAGGACGCACGACTTTGTCAGACACGGCGCTCAGCCGGGCATCACAAAACCGATGTGCATCCGCTGGGGCTTGTTGAGTGGGCGGGATTGGCGCTGGGGCGTAGCGAGCGCTTCGCAGGGCGTGACTGTCGGAACGCAGAATCCGCAGCGTATATCGCTGATACGTGAGGAATTCGAGTACCGCCAGACGCGCCCTGCGAAGTGCGCAGTAGCGCCAGCGTCAATCCCTGGGTGGTGGGGCTGGGGCCAGGACCTCCCTTTGCCCGTTATGCTCCGGCGGACTCACAATCCCCTGCGCTTCCATTTCCTCGATCAGCCTTGCGGCCCGGTTGTAGCCGATCCTGAGCTGGCGCTGGACGCCGGAAATCGACGCCCGGCGGCTTTCGAGCACGTGGGCCACTGCCTTGTCGTAAAGCTCGTCGGATTCGTCTCCTGCAGCCGCTTCGGGCAGACCCGTCGCCCCGACCTGCTGACCGTCGGCCATGGTCTGGGAATCCGCCAGCACTTCTTCGAGATATTCCGGCTCGCCCTGGGCCCGCAGCCACTCGACCACGCCGTGGACTTCATGGTCGTCGACGAACGCGCCGTGGATGCGCTCGGGCAGGCCGCTGCCGGGCGGCAGGTAGAGCATATCGCCGTGACCCAGCAAGTTTTCGGCACCCTGCTGGTCGAGAATCGTGCGCGAATCGACTCTTGACGAGACCTGGAATGCCATCCGGGTCGGGATGTTCGCCTTGATCAGGCCGGTGATCACGTCCACCGAAGGCCGCTGGGTCGCCAGGATCAGGTGAATGCCCGAGGCTCTAGCCTTCTGCGCCAGGCGCGCGATAAGCTCCTCGACCTTCTTGCCGACGATCATCATCATGTCGGCAAATTCGTCGACCACCACCACGATGAACGGCAGCCTCTCGAGCTTCGGACGCTCTTCACCTTCAGCCAGCGTGCTGGGGTCGACCATGGGATCAACGAGCGGCTCCCCCTTGGACTCGGCCTCGGTCACCTTGCGGTTGTATCCGGCCAGATTTCGCACGCCGAGCTGCGACATCAGGCGGTAGCGCCGCTCCATTTCGGCAACGCACCACCTGAGTGCATTCGCCGCCTCCTTCATGTCGGTGACCACCGGTGCCAGCAGGTGCGGAATGCCCTCGTAGACTGAAAGCTCCAGCATCTTCGGGTCGACCATGATCATCCGCACCTGGTCCGGCGAAGCCTTGTAGATGAGGCTCAGGATCATGGAGTTGACCGCCACCGACTTGCCCGAACCGGTGGTGCCGGCGACCAGCAGGTGCGGCATGCGGGCCACGTCGGCCACGATCGGCCGACCGGAAATGTTCTTGCCCAGCCCCAGCGTCAGCGCGGAGCTGGATTTCTCGTAGGCCTCGGAGGCCAGGATTTCGCGAAGGTACACAATCTCGCGCTTGGTGTTCGGGATCTCCAGCCCGATCACGCTCTTGCCCGGAATCACGTCGACGACGCGAACCGAGATGACGCTCAGGCCCCGGGCCAGGTCCTTGGACAGGTTGGAAATCTGGCTGCCCTTGACGCCGGCGGCCGGCTGAAGTTCAAACCGCGTAATCACCGGTCCGGGATGTACCGCAACCACCTCGACCTCGATGCCGAAGTCGGACAATTTGAGTTCCACCTGGCGGCTCATGGCCTTGAGCGTATCGGTGGAATAACCAGGCTGCTGCTCCGGCGGTTCGTCGAGCAGATCCAGCGGCGGCAGACTGCCGGCCGGCAGGTTCTTGAACAGCGATCGCTGGCTGAGCTTTTTTTTAGCCTTTTCGGTCGTCGTGTCCTGAGCGCGCGGCTCGATGCGAACCTCGGGGCGCTTCTTCCGCTTGACCGTGTCGGCCTTCCGGACAACTTCGCGCTCGGCCCGCGCACGGCGTCCGGCCATCCAGTCGCGGGCCTCGGCGAACTTTTCACCGGCCCAGGTCCAGCTGCGAATCGCCCAGCCGCCGACCCGGTCCACCACATTGATCCAGGACAGGCCGCTGAACAGCGTGATACCGGCCAGAAGCACCGCCAGATTGATCAGCGCGGCCCCGGCAAAGCCCATCACCTGGACCATCGGCCCGGAAAGAAGATCACCGATGATGCCGCCGGTGTGCGTGAGACCGCCACGCGGCTGCATCTCGAACAGAATGCAGCCGGACAAAAGAATCAGCAGTGCCCCGCCCAGTCGAACACCCCACTCCGGCCAACCGACCGGCTCGGAACGTTCCCTGATGAGCTTGACGGCCGCGGCGCCCAGCAAAATGGGCAGTAGCCACGCCATGTAGCCGACAACCACCAGCAGAAAATCCGAGATCCAGGCGCCGAAACTCCCGCCCAGGTTGTTGACCACGCTGCCGCCACTGCTCGAAAACCCCGGATCGCGACCGTCGTGGGACGCCAGTGTCACGAACAGGTAAATGGCAACAACCGCAACGATCAGAAAGAGCGACTCGAACAGTCTTCTTTCGAGCTTCTCCGGAAATTGCGAGTTCGATGATTTTCGGGCGCTTTGGGCCAAACCTGAATTTCCTTCACAAGAGGCGGCTAAGTTATTATTTCAGATTATATTTGTCGCTTCCACCCCAAAGCCTGTGCGCGGCAGCCATGTCGACCACCGCGTCGCGCTACGATATGCGCGGCCATCACGACTTGGAATGCGCTCATCGCAACCACATGTTGACAGGCTTTGAATTCAACGCATAGCGGAGTAAGTATACATGGCAGATTCCAGCCATCATCGCCTGTTGATCCTCGGTTCCGGCCCGGCCGGCTACACCGCAGCCATCTATGCTGCGCGCGCCAACCTTGCGCCGACCGTGGTCACCGGCATCGAGCAGGGGGGACAGTTGATGACGACCACCGACGTCGAAAACTGGCCGGGCGACGCGCTTGATCTGCAAGGGCCCGATCTCATGAAACGGATGCTCGACCACGCCGAGCACTTCGATACAAAAATCATCCTCGACCATATCCACACCGCAGACCTGGCCCAGCGCCCGTTCCGGCTCGAAGGCGACAGCGGCGTCTACACCTGCGACGCGCTGGTGATCGCCACTGGCGCCTCGGCCCGCTATCTCGGGCTGGATTCCGAAGAAAATTTCAAGGGTCGCGGGGTTTCGGCCTGCGCTACCTGCGACGGCTTCTTCTACCGCGAAAAACCGGTGGCGGTGATCGGCGGCGGAAATACCGCGGTCGAGGAAGCGCTGTACCTGTCCAACATCGCAAGCAAGGTCACACTGATTCACCGTCGCGACGCGCTGAGAGCCGAGAAAATTCTGCAGGATCGCCTGTTCGCTCGCGAGAAGGAGGGCAAGGTCGAAATCGTCTGGGACCACGTGGTTGACGAGGTGCTGGGCGACGACGACGGCGTCACCGGGGTGCGTGTCCAGCACGCCGAAACCGGCGAAAAGCTTGATATCGGCGTCGATGCAATGTTCGTAGCGATCGGCCATGATCCGAATACCCAGATCTTCGACGGCCAGCTGGACATGGAAGGCGGCTATATCCGGATCAGGAGCGGTCTCGAAGGCATGGCCACGGCGACCAGCGTGCCGGGCGTTTTTGCCGCCGGCGATGTTGCAGATCACGTGTATCGACAGGCCATCACATCGGCGGGCTTTGGCTGCATGGCGGCGCTGGATGCCGAGCGATTCCTCGATCAACCCTGATGCCGGCGCGGCTTCAATCGAGGCCGTCGATGCGGGTGCCTGGAACGCGCTGAATCGCGGCAACAACCCGTTCTCGGATCATCGCTTTCTTGCAGCCCTGTCCGCATGCGGCTGCGTTGGCGGCGATACCGGCTGGCACTACGCAGGACAATCATTCGAGCAATTGTCGGATCAAGTGTCGGATAAATCGCCCGAACAATCGTCGGATCGATTGCCGAATCAACCGTCCGAGAATTCCGCGCCATTCGCGAACTGCCCGTCAGGCGCCAGCGCAGCGACGTGGCTGAAGTTTCATTCGCGCGGCGAATTCGTGTTCGATTTCGCCTGGGCCGAAGCCGCGCACAGGGCCGGCCTTCGCTGGTATCCCAAGCTGCTGGTGGCCGCACCGCTCACCCCTGTGACCGGGCCCCGCCTGCTGGGTCATGACTCGAATGCCCGGGCCGCGCTTGTCGATAACCTTCAGGCATGCGTCGACGAGCACCGGCTCTCGAGCTGCGCCATCAACTTCTGCGACAGCGTCGATCAGGACACGTTGGACCAGACCGATTGGCTCCAGCGATTCGACTGGCAATTCCACTGGCACAACCGAGGCTACCGGGATTTCGACGCATTTCTCGGCGCGCTTCGCAGCAAACCGCGCAAGAACGTCCGTCGGGAACGACGGCTGGCCCGGGAAGACGGCTGGCAATACCGATGGATCGATGGTGACAGTATCCAGGCCGGCGAGCTCGAGACCGTGGCGAACTGCTACCAGACCACTTTTGCGCTCTACGGCAACCTGCCCAGCCTCAATCGGAACTTCTTCGAGGCGGCGGCCATGGCTTTCGGCGGGCAGTTTCTGGTCTGCATGGCGTCCCGAGCCGGGGTGGATCTTGCCTGCAGCGTGTTCTGGCGAAACGACACGCGGCTGTTCGGGCGCTACTGGGGTTCCCTGGTGGAAACACGCGACGTACATTTCGAAGCCTGCTACTACCAGGGTATCGAATACTGTATCGAGCATGGACTGAACGCCTTCGAGCCCGGCGCCCAGGGCGAACACAAGATCCGCCGCGGCTTCGTGCCGGTCAGGACTCGCTCATACCATTACGTGCGCCATCCGGCGCTGCGCGAAGGGATTCGGCGCTGGCTGCAAATGGAAGGTCGCGCGCTGGAAGAATACCGCGAGAACCTCATGTCCATCGAGCCGTATCGCGAGGTCGCCGGGCCTTGAGGCAGCATGTCGTTCATCTGCTCGATCAGCGTCCCGATGCGCCTTTCCCGGATCCCGGAAATTGCGACCATCCCGACGGCCTGGTCGCGGTGGGCGGCGACCTCACCCGAACGCGATTGCTAAACGCTTACAAGCACGGAATATTTCCCTGGTACGAGCCCGGCGGACCCATCCTCTGGTGGTCGCCGGACCCCCGGGCCATTCTGATTCCGCGGCATGTTCACGTCTCGCGGCGGCTGGCTCGCACGCGCCGACAGAAGCGATTCGAGATCAGCATCAACCGCGATTTCGCCGGCGTCATCGACGGCTGCGCGCGGCCCCGCGATGCATCGGCCGGCACCTGGATTACCGACGAAATGCGCGAGGCCTACATCGACCTGCATGCGCACGGACATGCGCACAGTCTTGAAGTCCGGCAGGGCGACACGCTCGTCGGTGGACTATACGGTGTCGCCATAGGTCGGATATTTTTCGCCGAATCGAAGTTTCACTCTGTGCGGGATGCATCGAAGATCGCGCTGGTTGAGCTGATGCATCGGCTCGAAAAGCTCGGTTACCTGCTGTGCGATTGCCAGTTGTGGAATCCGCATCTCGAGCACTTCGGCGTACGCATGGTGGCGCGCAGCGACTTTCTCAGGCTGCTGCATCACGGCATCGCTTTGCCGCCTGCCCTGCTGCATGATGAATAAAGAAAGGCGCTGCCTCGAAAGGCAGCGCCGTCCCCACCTGCCAGGCAATTTACCGAAGCATCAAAGGGCGGGGAAGAGCCCCTAAGTGCCATGCTTCGGGATTGCCAATGGCCTACCGTAAAACCGGTAATCCGGCCATGCGCCTTGATTTATCAGTGGCTTTTCACCATATGATTGATCACTGGAACTTCGATGGCCGCCAACTCGACCAGCGAGCCGTTGCGGCCAACGCCGTAAACAATGATCGAAGCGGAACTGGCGTTCAACGCCACCTCGGCCACGGCCAGGGAAAGCGAGACTGCTCCGACTTCACAATCGGAAGGCGCGATCCAGCTGGGCGCTCCGGTGCCGTCACCCTCGCTCGCGGTGCCTGTTCCATCACCTTCACTCATTGCACCCGTGCCGTCGCCTTCGCTCTTGGTATATCCGGTACCGTCGCCTTCGCTCAGCGCTCCGGACCGGGCGAAACAGAACCCGGAAAGGCCTGTGCCGTCTCCCTCGCTGGATAAGCCCGTGCCGTCGCCTTCGCTCGCGACACCGGTTCCATCGCCTTCGCTGGCAACGCCCGTCCCGTCCCCTTCACTTTTCAACCCTGTTCCATCGCCTTCCGACAGAACCGCAGAAGGAAGCCTGATTCCATTCAGGGAAACCAGCGCATAGCCATTCTTGACCAAGCCTGTCCCGGTCAGAAGCGAGTTCCCATCCGACAGGGACATCGTGATATTCCCGCCAGACCGGTTCACCATGCCGCCGAATTCAGCGGCAGACACCGGGGCGACGAGCGCCATGGTCATCAGAGCAGCCATCAACGCCGAACAAAACAGCGAGCCGATTCGAATACCGGTGCCGTCCTTCTCGATCGCATGGGCGGATCGGATACCGGTTCCGTCTTTTTCAGTCACGGCACGGATGCCGGTTCCATCCTTTTCAATCAGTCTCGAAAATTCCATTTCTGTGTCCTCCTGAGGGTTTATGAAAAAATTGCATTCACCAAAAAGCCTGCTTGCAACCTTGCCGATTACTGCAAATCCGAACCTGAATCCAATCTCGATTCCCGAGCGTCGCGGCCAATCAGCAGGGATCGATTCGCCAGGGCCGGCTCTCCCTACGCGTGTCATATTCAAATCCCGCGCCACTCATGAATCTCTTCGATAACCATTGAAACGATTCGATCACCACCGATCTATTTGTGAAACTGAAACCAACCGACGCCAAACACACATGTGTCGGGAGAATCTTCTTCCACCTCGTAGGAGTCGATCAAAGACTCGATTTCCAGCATTTGCCGCGCGATGACCTCTCGGGATTTCAGTCTCAACTCCGGCAGTGCCGCGCTCGGAATTCGCCTCGACCACCGGTTTTGCTGCAACAACCGATCACTCTTGTCTGACGCCTCCATGTTGTGGAGTACCGTCTCGGTCATTCGGCCGATCGAAAGCGACCCGGCGTCGATGATCGTCTGCTCGGACGCCTTCACCGGCTGGTAATAAGGATTTACCAGCCGCAGGAAATCCTCTTGTTCTATCTCGACATTGCCGGACTCCAGAAGACGCTCAAGCACGGTCTGGTAGGTCACATTGCGTCCGATAGTGGAGCTCACCAGGCTCTGGAAAGAGCGCGATTTGCCCATGATCGGCAGACGCCCGGGCTCGCCGGCTTGATCGTGAAATTCGGGATTCGAAGTCCAGCGGTACAGGACCCCGGCTTCGGCACAAAGATCGCCGACGGTGCATTCCTCAGGGCTCGCACCCTGGGCTTCGATTGTCGATATGGTTCTTGTATCGAGTCCGGAAAGCATGGCCAGCTTTGACTTCGTGACCCTGCCGTTCTGATCGTTGCGCTCTATCCATCGACGGGCCTCCTCGATATAGATTCGCTTGATCTGCTGGACCAGAAAACCGCACGAGATCCGGCCCACTATCAGCCGAATGAACGGGCGAATGACGCGCTCTACGGCCGTTGCAAGCCTTGCGCCCTGGTCATGTTGAACTTGGGATGCGGCATTCGTCACTGACATTGGGTGATTACTCCTTGCACCTGCGAATTTGATTCAATCAATTCGTTCTTCGACGAGTTCGGGTCGACTGAAATGAAAGCCCTGAATCCATTCAACGCCGATCCGGCGTATTACCTGCATCTGGCTCTGCGTTTCCACGCCTTCAGCGACCAGCGCAACCTCGGTCTGTTCGGCCATGGCCTGCAGACCGCCAAGCAGACGCGCGTAACCGGATTGAACATCGGCGAAACAGACCAGACTGCGATCGATCTTGATGAAATCGATCAGGCGCGTTCCGATCAGGTCGAGATTTGAAAACCCCGGACCGAAATCATCCAGCGCAAAACGAACACCCGCGTCGCGCAACGCCTCGATCGATGTGCGTGAAGCCATCAAATTGACCGGCCCGCCGAATTCAACCAGCTCGAGGATCAGTCGCGAAGGATCGATATTGCGCCGCGCGAGCCCGGCACGAACGAAATCCACGAATCTGTCGCGATGCAGCGAGCCGGGATGGATGTTGACGCTGAACCAGGGTTGATTCGGCAGTCCGTCGACCGCGTCAAGACACATCTCGAAGATGTCCTGATCGAAAAGAAGGCCCCGTCGCCTGTAACCCTGCTCGACGAAATCCAGCGGCGCCAGATGACCAAGGCGCCCGGTCGATCGAACAAGAAATTCCACCCATTCGTGGGTACCGGGATCTGCAGTTCTGCACACCTGCTGAACCGCCATCCGACACGGCAGCGATTCCGCATCGATTCTCAGTACGTGGTGCTCCGGTGTGGGGGCGATCATTACGATTCCTTCGTTGTGAGTTTAGACATTAATGCAGTTAGCCTTTTATGTCAATAACCAATTTTGTCTATTTTTCAAGTCGGCCCCACTATAAATAAATTAGCCATTTTTGTCAATAACCAATTTTGGCTATTTTCTCGACGCCTGGCTTGACGACGTATCGTTATCATGTTGGTTCACGAAATTACCTGGAACGTTGCGCATGCCGACGCTCAACTCTTTGTTTTCGAACCCGAAAATGTCGAACATCTATCAGCAGCTGGTCAATGACGAGGACGCGCGGGTATGTAAAGACATCTCCGACAACGCCTGCCAGGTGGTGCCCGGAAATTTCCTTCTTCAGGTCGCCACGCAGTTTCTGACGAAGCTCGGCGATGCAATCGCGAACCCGAAAACCGTGCTGGCATGGCTGATGTCCGCACTCGCCGCACCGCCCGCGTTCGCCGCTTTTCTCGTGCCGGTGCGGGAATCGGGCTCCCTGATTCCGCAGCTGATCATTGCCGCCTGGGTGCGCAAACAGGCCATCCGGAAATGGACATTCGTGCTGGGATGCATCTTCCAGGCGCTGGCCGTGGCCGGCATGGGGGTAATCGCGGTAACGCTGGAGGGAACCATGGCCGGTGCCGCGCTGCTGGCCGCCCTTGTGATATTCAGTCTTTCGCGCGGACTGTGCTCGGTGGCATCCAAGGATGTCCTCGGAAAAACCGTGCCCAAGACCCGGCGCGGGCGGGTTAGCGGCTGGTCCGAATTCCTCGCCGGCGCAATCACAATAGGCGTGGGCGCATCACTGATGATCGGCACCGGGGAGGACCCCGGCATGGGTCGTTGGCTTGTGCTGCTGGCGTGTGCTGCAGCGCTCTGGATGCTCGCCGCGGCGACCTATGCGGGAATTCGAGAATTCCCGGGCGCGACGGAAGGCGGCGGTAACGCGATTACGGAAGCCGTCAAACGCCTTTCACTGCTGAAGACCGATCGGCAGTTCAGGCACTTCGTGATCGCAAGGTCCTTGTTGTTGTGTTCGGCGCTCAGCGCACCCTTCTTCATCCTGCTGGCCCACGAAAACACCGAAGGCGCGCTGCTCGCCCTTGGCCTGTTCGTGATCGCCGACGGCATCGCAGGCCTGGTTTCTGCGCCGTTCTGGGGCAAGTTCGCCGATCTGTCCAGCCGCAAGGTCATGATCATATCGGGCAGCAGCGCCGCACTGACGGGCCTGGCGCTGGTCCTGACCGTAGGCGCAGTCCCGGCACTGGCGGGTCAAGCCTGGGTTTACCCGATCTTCTTCTTCCTGCTCTCGGTCAGCCACGCCGGCGTGCGCATGGGACGCAAGACCTACATCGTCGACCTGGCCGGCGGAAACAAGCGCACCGACTATGTCTCGGTCAGCAATACCGTCATCGGATTCGTACTTCTGGCCGCCGGCAGCATCGGCGCGCTGAGCTCGCTGATCTCGATCTCGGGCGTCATCGTGATTCTGGCTGCGATGGGGATTTCCGGGGCCTGGATGTCGGCCAGGCTGCCGGAGGTGACGGAGTAAGTCGACGGATTCCGGTTTGCGGAAAGACGGCGGTCGTTTGGTCGTTTGGTCGTTTGGTCGTTTGGTCGTTTGGTCGTTTGGTCGTTTGGTCGTTTGGTCGTTTGGTCGTTTGGTCGTTTGGTCG
>JGI12048J13642_10154575_pt1 | contig 95708 bp, 63 predicted proteins | sample ElkSlonscriptome_16_FD_13642 | JGI IMG/M metagenome (IMG submission 13642)
GTACGACTGAACGCCGTTTTCAGACTCGCTTTCGCTTCGGCTGCGGCCCGGTAGGCCTTAACCTCGCCGTACAGAGTAACTCGCCGGGTCATTATGCAAAAGGCACGCCGTCACCCCGAAGGGCTCCGACCGCTGTGTAAGCGCATGGTTTCAGCTGCTCTTTCACTCCCCTAGCAGGGGTAGTTTTCACCGTTCATTCGCATTACTGATTCACTATCGGTCGTCGAGGAGTACTTAGCCTTGGAGGGTGGACCCCCCATGTTCACGCCGGGTTTCACGGGCCCGACGCTACTCGAGGGCTGTGCTCCTAATCCTGCTACAGGGTTGTCACCTTCTTCGACCGCGCTTTCCAACGCGTTCACAGGACCGGTGGCTATCCGCTTTCGCTCGCCGCTACTTACGGAGTCTCGGTTGATTTCCTTTCCTCTGGTTACTGAGATGTTTCAGTTCACCAGGTTCGCCTCCCACGCCTATGCATTCAGCGTGGGATGACCCTTACGGGCCGGGTTTCCCCATTCGGAGATCGTCGGATCACGGCCTGGTTACCGGCTCCCCGACGCTTATCGCAGGTTCCTACGTCCTTCATCGCCTCTCGACGCCAAGGCATCCGCCATGCGCCCTTAGTCGCTTGATCACATCAACCCAACGCCGGCGGGTCGGAGCCCCAACGGGAATCCGGCTGCCAACAAGGGCGATGCGCCAACCAACTTGCAACGAAAATTGACCCAAGAGAATGGTGTTCTCGGTTGCGTGGCTGCTACGAGTATGCTGATTTCAAAGAGGCTGGGCCGTCGCCATCCGGCGAGACCCGTCCGCCGCTGTGGCGGGCCGAGCAGTGTAGCAAAGACCCCCGCCGCGTCAAGGCGACTCACGGGTTGTCCACCAGATTTACACGTTGGCGATGGCCACCCCGAGCCGGCCATCAACCTGGGCCGGTTTGCTCGATCCCGACACGGGCATGATCGTCGCATCCGTTCCGTCGACTCGCCTCAGGCGAGCGAGTATCGCGACCATGCGGTGGAATGACACGTTGCCGCTGACGATGCGGCACGCGCGAATTTCCGTACCAACCCGGGTCGCCAGGGATATGTTCGGCAGTATCCCCGAGCGAGAGCGAGGCTGGCGTCCAACGCGCCTCTCTCGCGAGTCGCTCTCGTTTCGCAGCATCGCGCTGAGACCGCGGACCAGTCGTTCACCCGCCAAGCGTTGCTCGTGCGATCCTTGCCGCGGCAGCCCACGGAATCGCTATCCCCCCGAAAGCACCACCCCCCGTGGTTGGGTCACCGCGAGCGTGCCACCTCGTGGCTGACGTCACGTCCAGTCCGCGCAGAGGCCCCGATCGACCACGCGCACCTCATCCCCGACCCCTTGCGGCGAGGATTCAGCGACGCCCGCCGCCGAACCCGCCGCCGCCGAATCCACTACCCCCACCGCCGGCGCCGCCACCTCCGCCGCCCGGTTCGCCGCCGGGCGAGGGGCCGTCTCCCCGGCCCGGAACCCGCTCGCGATTCATGTCACCGACCGGCGTGCGGACTTCGGCCTCATCGGCCGCTGCGGCTTCCGCTCGGAGTTGTTCGATCAAGCCTTGCCGCGCCGATTCGCCGGCGATGCGCTCGATGAGTCGTCCATCGATCGAGCGGATGAGGGCGACGTTGACCAAACCATCCGAGAGCGTCTGCGCGACGTCGATGAGAAACTCGGCCAAGCGAACGTCGACGGACGACTGATCGAGCGTACCGGGCTCGCGTGCGAGCGTGGGCCCGCCGTCGCGGCCGCTCTGTTCCTCGATGACGAAGCGCGGGAGATCGGGGTCGACCTCGGCCGTTGCGGCGATCGCGTCGCCAGGCCGCAGTCGAGCTTCGGCCCGACGCCAATGGCCATAGAAGAACACAAAGGCCTCGATCGACGCGGAGGCGTCACGCGGCCCGAGCGGCCCCAGCGACGCCGGCTCGGCGGAGGTGACGAAGTAGCGGATCCGCTGCGGCACGACGACGGGCTCCGACCAGTCGCTTTGAGCGCCGTCAAGAAGCGGCTGCTCGGCGATCGTCGCTTGGCTGTCGGGCACGCGGTCTTGGAACGCGAACAGCGGGTTCGTCAGCTGCACGCGGATCGCGTAGCGGTACGTCTCGCCGGGCTCGGCCGTCAAATCATGCCCCCAAATGGTGAAGCCGTCGTTCTCGTCGTTGAACAACGGGAGCAGGTCGGCGTCGGGTTCGCCCGCTTCTGCGTCGAGCATCGGGCGCCCCGTTTCGTCGTAACCCAACGACTCGAGTTGGTCGACGATGTCCGCGCGACGCTCACGCTGCCGCTCGAGCCGCTGCTCGATCCGGCTGAGATTGTCGCCCTCCTCCTCGGGAGCTTCACCGCCCCCGCCGCCGGGTCCGCCGAACTGCGCCCGCCAAGTGGCCGGAATCTCGGGCCAGCCGGTTTCCGGAAGCGGGGTCCACGGCGTATCCAGCGAGCCGCGGCGGTCGTCGTCGCGGTCGCGTGGCGTCGGCATTTCGTCCGCTTCTTCGAGGCGGCGTTCCAGCCTCGCGATCTCGCGATCCACGCTTCGCAGTTGGTTCAGCAGCCGGGAAACCTCTTCCGGCAACTCGGCCCGCTCGGCTTCGAGCTTCGCTCGCCGTGCGGCGGGGCGTTCCCAAGGCTCGCCGGAGACGAGGTAGTACATATCCGACCGACGGATCTCGCCGCGGCTTTGACGCTCGCGCTCGAACAGCGCATCGAATTGGACCGGCGTAGTGTCTTCCGAGATGGCTTGCGTGAGATCGAAACGGCCGGGCAACCCCGCGATCTCCTGTTCTTCCGACCAGCCTGTCGAACCAAGCCGTTGACGCACGAGCACGACCCGAGCGAGTTCCATCCGGCTGCGCATCTCCGGCAAAAGCGGCTGGACATTGTCGGCTTCGGCCGCGAGTCGTTCGGCCTCGCGCAGCGCGGCCGCGTCGAACCTCGCCTCGACGCTCACGAAGAACTTGTCGTAGGGTTGCTCGTCCGGGACGAGCGCCGCCAATTCCTCGCGCTGCGCCACCGTGAGCGGGTCGATCGTCCCGGCGTACACCGCCGCCGCGACCGACGCCGGCGCCGGCGCTTCGGGCAATGCGAATTCGGCTTGCCCGTCGCCGTCCGGTCGATCCTCGGCGACGGCGACCACCGCGTCGGCTTCGGGAAGCTCCGCCCCTTCAGCGAAGGCGAGGAGCGTCTCGTTCGGCGCCACCGGCTCGCTCACGCGTCGCTCAAACGACGACGCGATGTCGGTCGGCGTGTCCGGCAACGCGATCGAGTGCCCGCCGTCCATCGCGTTATCCCGCGCGATCGCCGACTGCATCAGTCGCTGCCGCGCGTCCGCGGGCGACATGCTCTGCCCATCGACCTCCACCGTCACCGGCGTCGTGATCTGCAGCACCAGCACGCCGAGGAAGACGAGGAGGAACAGACCGAGCACGAGCTTCTCGATGTGCTGCTCGAAGAAATTGATTCCCTTGGGCTTCATGCCGCTGTCCTTCGCATCGTGCCCCGCCCACCGGTCGATCTCTCGTTTCTTTGTCCCCGGCCGACGGCCGGACTCGCCGACTCCTCCCACCCGTCCCTTCCCGACCCGTCCGTCCCTTCCCGACCCGTCCGTCCCTTCCCGACCCGTCCGCCCCTTCCCGACTTCGGTTACGCGTCGCCCTCCGCGGCTTCGTCTTCAAGCGGCGGCAGCCCCTTCTTCTCGCGCACGGACGGCGGCAGCAACTCTTCGTACCAGTCGCGTACCCAAACCGTCTCGACGGTCATCTCCACCAGGGCGACCGGCTCGTCGCCGTACTCGAAGCCCTGAAGCAAGTCCGGGTTCACGCCCAAGTGCGCCACGTCCATGCTCACGACGGTCATGAAATTCGTCACGGAAAACGCATTGATGATCTGATTGATCCGGCCCGCACTCGCGATCAGGCGGACGCGTGCGTAGCGCACGTCGTAGAACGCGTTCGAGCCGAGGCGGCCGGTGAACGTGGCCGAAAAGTCCGGCGGCACCGGCTCGGTCAGCGACCCTCCGTTCACCTCGGAGTACTCAAGCTCCGGCACATTGATCGAAAGCACACGCTTTAGCGGGCCGGTCAGCGGCCCGGCGTCTTCATTCGCCCTTGTTAGAGCCGCCATGATGTCCTGCTCGACCCACGCCGTGTGCTGCCAGTTCCAGAACTCTTCGAGATACGTCTCCCTCGAGAGCGTCACCGAAGGATCGAAGCCGGACCGGCTCGCGAACAGGGCGTTTGGGTCGGCGTAGAACCGCAACTCCTGAGCCCGCGCCTGATAGGCTCGCCTGCGTTCTTCCGCCAGACGTTCGGCGATCTCTTCCTCTTCCTCCGCCGAAAGCGTTTGATCGACCCGGGCCGACGTCTTTTCGTTGACCAATCGCTCCCGCAGCGAGTTCAGCCGCTGCGACAACTCGGCTCTTTCAGGGGGCAGCCCGGCGCCCGCCGATTCCGCCAACCGGTCCGAAAGCTCGCCCCATGCGTCTTTCATGTTCGCGATGAGCTGCACGCGACCACGCGGCCCGCTCTCGCCGCCTTCCGGCTCGGGGAACAGGAACGGCACCAACACGTCCTTGCCCGCGCGGTTCCGCTCGATGATCGCTTCGCGCACCATCTCGCTTTGCTCTCGCACGCTCCGCCGCCGCTCGACCACGTCCCGAATCAGCTGCGGGTTCGGAGCCGCCGTCGCCGACCACGGCTCTTCGTCCGCCTCCAGAGCGGGAATCTCGTAGTCGATCTCGGCCGACGCGATCGCCCGATCCGCCGAACGGGCTCGCTCCTGGGCCAGCTCGCGATGTTCGGCGGCCATGCCGGACGCGAAAAACCACGCCACGGGCGCAGCGATGACCGCCAGCGCGATCGCCACAACGGCGACGAGGTTCGATTTGATGAAAGGCAACACTTTGTTCATCGGAAAGCGATCCGTAGTTTGAGGCTCGTGCGTCGTGTCGGACGCCGCAGATGGAGACGCGACTGCGCTCGGTCAGAAGTCCTGCGAATCGACGCCGTCGGCGGCGTTCGCGTCCTGCGCGTTCGCCTCCGGGTCGTCGAGATTCCGTTTCAATTGAAGCACGAAGGTCAGCGTGTGCGCGAATACCGGACGCTCCGAGTCGAACGGCTCGTCGGGCAGCGTCAGCGGCGCGATATCGCCGAGCGGATCGTCGCCGCCTCCACGCGGACGCGGGCGGTCGGGCGACGGTTCGCCGCCCGGCGACGGCATGCCTCCGCCCCCGGCGCCGCCCGGCACGGGCGCCGGCATTGGTGACGGCGAGGGCATCGGCATCGGCCTCGGCCCGCCGCGACCACCGCGACCACCGCCCGGCATCGGCGCTCCGTCAGGACCACCGAAACCGTCGTCTCCCTCGTCCGGACGCGGGAAGTCCGGGAAGCCGTCTTCGCCGTCCCCACCGCCGGATTCCGTCGTACGCCGCCGCACCGACGCGTCGCTCCCCGCAGCCCGCGCTTCGCTGGTCGACACGTCTTCGATCAGCGGAACGGCCTCGATCGTGTACGGCATGTCGGCCCGTTCACGGTTCGATCGCAACCACTGCAAGATCGTTCTGTCGAAATACGGGTTGTCCCGACGCTGGCTCAGCAGCTTCAGCGTGACGCGGATCGCGCCGAACTCGCCGGCCGACTCGCCCTCGTCTTCCTCCGGCTCGTCGTCCCACCCGCCGCCGCGGCGACCGCCGTCGCCGTCTTCGCCGAATCCCGTGCCCGGGCTCAGATACTCAAGCTCGAACCCGTCGAGACGCATGACCTGCCGCGTCGGCGAAGGCTCGTCGGCGTCCGCCTCGTCGCCGGCGTCGCCTCGCTCGGCCGCTTCCACCGCCGACGCCACCAGCGCGTCGATATCCGTGTTGATCACCCCGATCAGCCCCCGTCGCGACAGCAAGCTGTCGGCGAGAACGGGGTTGAACGTCACCGCCGTTTCCTCGGCCGCCTCCTCCCAATCGCGCGTCAGCGACGACGCCGTCCGCTCGACGTCCGAGACGCCGGTGATGTCCGTCAACTGCCCCGAGGCGCTCTGCGCGAGCAGCGGACCGACGAACATCACACCCGCCGCCGCCAATCCGAGCCCCGCCGCCGCGACGAACCACGGCGTTTTCTTCTTCCAAAGCGACTCGCGCACCACCGACGTCGGCACCAGGTTCGCCGAAATCGGCGCCATGTCCATGCCCTGGAGCGCCAGCCCATACGCCGTCACCAAATTGATCGCCGCCGCCTCGAAGTCCGCCGCGCCCGAACCCTCCACCGAAACCGTCTTGAAGCGCTCGAAGCGGTAGACCTCCATACCCAACTGCTGGCTCAGCAGCTTCCGCAACCCGAAGAGCTTGAACGTGCTGCCGATCCCGATCAGCCGCTCGACCTGGGCGTCCGAATGCGCGTCCTGGTAGTACTGAATCGACCGCTGCACTTCGGACACCAGGTCGCTCAGAATCGGCTTGAGCGCCTGGAAAACGTGCTTCTTGTACTTCGTCTGCTCCGCCTGCGCCTTCAGCTTCTCCGCCTTGGCGTAGTTGAGCTTGAACGCCTCGGCGATCGCTTCCGTGAAGTTATGCCCGCCCAGCGGGAACGTCCGGACCCACACGCGGCCGCCCTCGGCGATGATCAGGTCCGTCGCCGTCGCGCCGATGTCCAGCACGATCGTTCCCGGCGTCTCGGGCGTGAAGCCGAGGTCATACGAAATCCCGTTGAACGCCGCGATCGGCGAGATCGTCAACGCGTCGGGCGAGAGCCCCGCTCCGTTCCACAGCGCGAGCTTCTCCGAAACCCGGTCTTTCGTGATCGCGAAAATTCCCACCTCCAGCTCCGGCGAATCATCGCTGGCGAAGATCTGGTAGTCCCACTCCACATCTTCGATGTCGAACGGGATCTGCTGAATCGCCTCAAACTTCACGAGATTGTGAACGCCCTTCGGGTCCACCGGCGGCAGCTTCGCGAACCGCGCGAAGGCCTCGTGGCCCGAGACGCTCATCACGACGGCCGAGCCGCGCAGCTCGTCCCCGATGTGCTGCATGAACGTTCCCAACGACAACCGAACGACGTCCGCCGGATCGATGTCGGGCGTCGTGAGCACCCGTCGGTGCGGCACGATCTGGAAGTCGGCGACACGGACGCCATCGCCCTCGCGGACGAGCTTGATCGCCTTGATCCCGCCGGCTCCGATGTCGATGCCCCAACACGCGTTCGCTGACGCCATGGTTCCTCCAGAGAGTTGCCCACCCCTGCCGCCACGCCCGGCACGAACGCCGCCGAGCCGAACGGCCCGGTGCGAATGACGAACCCCGCCGCATGAGGCGGGCATCCTAGACGAACGGCGCTCACGCGTGCCAGAGTCGCTCGGACGGGGCGACGATACGAACGCCCCGCCCCGGCGGTTCGACTCCGCTCGGCGCCGCCTCCGAAGCCCCAACCACCGCCGGCGCGCGCAACATCGCCGTTCTCACCGCTGATTCCACGCGAGAACGGTTCAACCCACCCCGCCTCTCGTTACACTGCGCGGTCCCGCTCGACCGGCCCCCGGGTCGCGAGCGACCAACGATGATCGATGTGCAGACCAGTTCCCCCGCCGGGGAACCAATGGACGCCCGCCACGCGGGCGATGTCGGACCGGTTATGAACGACGCTTCCGAGCAGCGGCCCCAGGATCAGCAGCCTCAGCCCGACCCCCCCGCCGGCGCCCCGCCCCGGCCAGAAGAGGCGACCACTCAAGCCGGCGAGGGCGGGCAGCAAGCCGCGGATCACGCCCCGTCGCCCTTCGCCACGGATCCCAATGGGACCGGCTCACCGCCTTCCACCCCACAGTCCCCGGCCGCGGACACCCCCCCTACTCCGCCCGCCGGCGCTCCCGCTGCCGCGCGACCGACTGAATCTTCGAACCAGCAGCCGAACGCGACCGACGGCGTCTCCGGAACCCCAGCCGCCGATCCGGCGACCAAAGCCGATTCGGGCGCCCCCGCTGCCGCGGACACCCCCCCGCACGCCGAGCAAACGTCTCCGCCCCGGCCGGCCGACGCTGGTCCAGACCATCAGACGCCCATCGAGCAGACGCCCATCGAGCTTTCCGACGAGATGAGCGCCGCCGCCGACGCGGCGATGGCCTCGGCCGCGGGAACCACGCTCGCGGGCTCGCCCTCGTCTTCGGCAACCGGCGACCCCGCATCTCCAGCCGGCTCGCACCCGGGCCGCCCGACGCCCCAGCAGGTCGCCGAGGCCGATCGCAAGGCCCACCGCGCCGTCCGCGGTCCGCGCGTCGTCGAATCGGGCCGCGAATACCGCGAAGGCGTCGTCGTCTCCGTCGGACCCGACGACATCTTCATCGAGTTCGGCCCCAAAGAACTCGGCGTGCTCCCCCGCGCCCAATTCCGCGATAAAGACGGCAAGGAGCAGGAAGCCGAACTCCCGCAGACGGGGCAGACCATCAAGGTCGCCGTCGACCGCTTCGAAGCGAAAGAGTCCCTCTATATCTGCTCCCGACCCGGCGCCGTGCAGAAGGCCGACTGGGAACTCCTCCAGCCGGGCCAGATCGTCGAAGCTCGCGTCACCGGCACCAACAAGGGCGGGCTTGAACTCGAAGTCGCCAACCACAAAGCCTTTATGCCCGCCTCCCTCGTCTCCGACCAACGCATCGAAGACTTCTCCGTCTTCGTGGGCGAGAAGATCGAGTGCAAGGTCATCAAGATCGACCGCTCGGGCCGGGGCAACATCACCCTCTCCCGCCGCGAAGTGCTCGCCGAGGAGAAAAAGAAGGCCGCCGAGCAGCTCAAGGACAAACTCAAAGAAGGCGACGTGGTCGACGGCAAGGTCAAGAAAATCATGCCTTTCGGCGCCTTCGTCGACATCGGCGGCATCGACGGCCTCGTCCACGTCTCCGACATCAGCCACGACCGCGTCGGCAAAGTCGAGAATCACCTCAAGGAAGGTCAGGACGTCCGCGTCCAGATCCTCAAGCTCGACTGGGACAAAGGCCGGCACTCCCTCGGCATGAAGCAGCTTCAGGACGACCCGTTCGACGTCGGCCTGTCGGAGATTAACGAGGGCGACATCGTCAACGGCCGGGTCACCAAGCTCCTCGACTTCGGCGCGTTCATCGAAGTCGCCTCGGGAATCGAAGGGCTCTGCCACATCTCTGAGCTCGATTGGCGACGCATCGAAAAAGTTTCCGACGCGGTCCAGCCCGACCAGATCGTCAACGTCAAAGTCTTGAAGATCGACAAAGACCAACGCCGCATCAGTCTCTCAGTGAAACAGGCGAAGGATCGGCCCGAGCGACCCGGCGGGCGCGGCGGCGGCGGCGGTCGAGGCCGCGGACGCGGCGATCGCGACGACCGCTCGCCCGATGAGATCCTCAAGGAAACGCCGCAGCTGCGCCGACTCCGCGAGCAGGCGAAGAAGAAGCAGAAAGAAAAGGGCTCGGGCGGCCTCGGCGATAGCGGCGGCCTGGGCATCGGACTCGGCGACCTCAAGCTCTGACCCGAATCGCCTTCATTCGCCCCGGGCGGAAGCCGAAGCCGGGCCAGCTTGCCGCTCCTTGCGAACGCTGGTGGAGAGAGCCCCTTCGCGACCCGCCTCGCGGCGTGTAAAATCGCGGCATGGAGACACAGCACCCCGTTCCGCAAGACGGCGGCGCGATCGGCGACCGCCGGCGTGGACGCCCGCATCCATTCATCCTTCTGACCGCCCTCTTTCTCGCGATCGGCGGCCTCGCCGCGGCGACGATCGCGCTGCAACACTGGCCCACGGCTGGAATCGCACAATGGCCGAATCAGCCGGTCACGCTCGGCAGCGCGCCGCGTTCCGACCAGCGGAACGATCGCCGACGCCTTCCCGACCGCTTCACCCAACTGGTCGGCCACAACATCACGATCGTCTTCGAGAACCCGAAACCCGCCGACACGATCAATCGCATATCGAACATCCCCTTCGGCGTCGACGCGAACAACACGCTCAGCGGCACCCTCGTCGCGTATGACCCCAACGGCTGGCTGGTCATCGACGCGAATTGGACGGACTCACGCGATTTCTACCGCCGCGTATTTATCCCGCGCGAGCGCGTCGTCTCTCTCAGCACCTACTGATCAGAGTAATTCCCGGCCAGGCGTATCTTCCACGCCGACGCCGCGCTCCGCCGCGGCGGTGCATCCCGTACCCGACTCGATCGACGCGCGCGGTTTGACTCCGCTTTGAAGTTTTACGGCGACACGATGCGCGTCGTCGAACCGGGCGCCGGCGTCCGCCTCGTGTTCGCGTAGCCGGGAATCTGCGTCGTCGGCCGAGCGTCGGCGCGGAACGTCAGGGTGAAGTTCAAACCGTCGTCGCCGAAATCCCACTCCGCGTCGCCTTGCAGTTCGCTGCGAGCGAACCCGTTGACCAGCTTGCGGCCGGTGCCCTCGCCGGGCGGCTCGGTGGGCGAGGGGCAACCGCGCTCTCGCCACGACAGGCGCCAGCCGGCCGGTTCGTCTTGGACGCGCGACCACGAGACTTCGATCGAGGCGCCGGTGTGCGTCAAGGCGCCGTGCCGCCGCGCGTTCGTGAACAACTCGGCTAGCACCATCGCGATCGCCCGTACTCGCGACGGGTGCACGCGGCACGTCTCGCCCGAAACCCGAATCCGGTGCGACGCCTCGTCGGGCGCCAGTTTCACGACTAAGTCCGCCAGTTCGATCGGCTGATGCGGGTGCTGCGCCAGGAGGTTGTGAGCCGCGTTCATCGTGCGCACGCGGTCCCCGATGGCGTCGGCGAAGTGTTGCAGGTCTTTCGCCGACTGCGCCGAGAGATCGATCAGCGCGAGGATGTTGCCGAAGTTGTTGCGGACGCGGTGGTCGAGTTCGCTGCGGTACAGCCGTTCGCGGTTCAACGCCTGCGAGAGCGCCTCGGCGTTCTTTCGGCGCTCGACGAGCAACGCCATCACGAGCAGCGGCGTCGCGGAGAGCACGGCGAGGAACACCCCAGCCGCGAAGAGCTGTTGACGCTCCGAATAAGCCGCGAACGGACCGTTGGAGAACCCCGTGCCGACGTAGGCGCCGAACACATAGACCAGAATGACGAACGCGAGCGTCAGCGGGCCCAATCGAAACGTCGCGTACAACGCGCTCGGCAACGCCAGCAGCACCAGCGAATGCTTCGGGAACGGAAGGACCACGTCGCGATCGCCGAAGATCAGCCATGCGAGCCCGATGGTCACCGCTCCAAGAACCACGCACTCGGCCGCGCGGCGCCACTGGTGACGCAGCTTGCGATGCTGCGCCGCGAGCAAGATGGGCGGCGCGAACGTCGCCGCTCCCACCATGTTCGACACCAGGAGCGAGAGCCAAAAAATCAGCGCCGGTCCGAGCCCGCGAAGTTCGCCCGTCGCGATCTCGGTGAACGTCAACAGGAACGCAGAGACGGACGGCGCAAGCAACGTCGCAATCAGCAGCCAGAGCAGTGTGCTCCGCACCTCCGTGAAGAGGTGTTGCTTGACGTGCACCTGTCGCAGGACAAGCACCGCGACGACGCATTCGAGCGCGTTCACCGAGGCGCCGACCAGCGTCTCGACCCACGCGTCCATGCTGAGCCCGAACGCCAGGTAGGAACTCAGCCATACGGCGGGCGCGACGACGCGCAGCCTCAGCAGCCACGCCGCGGCGAACGCCACACCGCTCAGCGGCCACAGCGCCGACGGCACCGCCATCGACGGGGCGTTCAACATGAACACGACTTGATGCAAGCCGAACAGTGCCGCCGCGACCGCCACCGCCGCGATCGCCTGCACCATCGGCGGCTGCCGACGGAACGAACGGCTCACGTCGACGGTCTCTTGGCGTCGTTCTGGTGTATTCACGCGAACGCGTCTCCCGGAGGCAGGCCCGGCCCGACTGTACCCGCACGCTCCCTCGACCGATCGAATTTACCGCTTTCTGACTGGGAATCGGGGCCCAGGGTCGCGGTGCGCCGGTGAGAACCCCCGTGAGTCAAACTCGGCTGCGCTCTCGGCTTAGCTGTCTGACTCGCCAGCGTGACGCGCGGGGCTTCAACGCCGGTGCGAATCGGCGGGATCGCACGCTGATCGCGTGAAGCCGCACCGTTCACCGGCGACCGCGACGACCGACGATTGACCCGTTTCTTGTCGCCCGCCTATCCTCCCGCTCCGTAGGCGACCGCTGCTCAGTGTCGTCGCCGCGACAGGTTCAACGTCACCGAAGCCCACACGCCATTCTCGGAACCTATCCCAGCGAGTTCCGAAAGCGAGGAGATGACCATGCCCTTCGAATTACCCCCGCTGCCCTACGCCTTCGACGCCCTCGAACCGCACATCGACGCGCGCACGATGGAGATCCACCACGACAAGCACCACCAGGGCTACGTCACGAAGGCCAATGCGGCCTTGGAAGGCACGAAGTTCGCGGCGATGCCCGTCGAAGACGTGCTGCGAAACATCGACGAACTGCCGCAGGACATCCGCCAAGGCGTGATCAACAACGCGGGCGGCCACGCCAACCACTCGCTCTTCTGGCAGATCATGGGTCCGGGCGGCGGCGGCGAGCCCACCGGCGCGCTCGCGGAAGCCATCAACGCGAAGTTCGGGAGCTTCGACAAGTTCAAGGAAGAGTTCTCGAGCGCCGGCGCCGGTCGATTCGGCTCCGGCTGGGCGTGGCTCGTCGTCGACGGCGGCGGCGAACTCCGCGTCATGAACACCCTCAACCAGGACAGCCCGCTCATGGAAGGCCACTCCCCGATCCTCGGCCTCGACGTGTGGGAGCACGCCTACTACCTCAAGTATCAGAACCTCCGTCCGAAATACATCGAAGCGTGGTGGAACGTCGTCGATTGGAACCGAGTCGCCGAGCTGTACGACAAAGCGAAGTGACCCGCGGCCGAGCGGCGCCGGCGCGACGCTCGGTTCCACGACATCACGATTGACCGGTAACGGGCCCGGAGACGATCCGGGCCCGCTTTGTTTCGTAGCAGCGCGAGGTGGGAGGTCAGCGACTCGACGCGGTGTCGGATCGGTCTGCGCTCGATCCGCAGGGCGCCGGGATCACCGCGGGGCCGCCGCGGCCGCCCGCTCGCGCAGTTGCGGCAGCAGATCGCGGACTTCGGCCGCCATCCGCGAATTCGGGAACTCTTCCACGATTTGCTGACCCACGCCGAGAGCGGCGGTCCACTCGTGATCTTGCACCAGCAGCTTGAAGCGCGAGCCGAGGTTGTCGCGCGACTTGCTGATGACGCCTCGCGCAACTTCGGCGAACGGCTCTGCTTCCGTCGGCGTGAGGTAGTGATCCAGCTCTTTAAGCAGGTGCATCGCGCCGTCGATGTCCTGCCGCTCCGCCGCTTCGAGGAAGCGACGCTCGACCTGCTTGCGGTACGCGCCGCGGGCCTCTTCGATCCGGAGTCGGATGTTGACGATTCGATGGTGATCGCCGAACAGCCGCTGAATGCGCGCCGCCTCCGCATACGCTTCGTTCCACTTGCGCTGCTTGATGAGTTCGTGCAACTCGTGCACCGCTTCGGTGATCTGCTCTTCGGTGGTCTGGCTTTTGTGCCGCTCGATGAGGGTCCGGAAGTTCTCGGCGTCGCCGCGGTAGCCGAACCGATCCGCCAATTCGTTCACCAGCACCAGCGCCGCGTCCCAGTCTTTCGCGCGGATGTCCTGTTCGATCGCCCGGCGGAGGATCTCCCGCTCTTCTCGGCGGTGAAGCACCCGCTTGGCCGACTCGGAAAGCCCGGACTCGTGCACCAGCGTGTTCACCGCGTCCGCCAGCCGGTTCATCTCGGCGGATTGAGAAGATTCCCGCTGGAGCCGCACGGCGAACATCATCGACGCCGGGAACACCGCCGCCGCGACGCCCCACACGATGAACCATGTCCCGGGCTCGGCCTCCGTCGTCGCGGCGAGCACCGCCGAGACCGTCAGAAGCAAGGCGAACCAGAGCAGGACCAGACCCGTCGACCAGCCGACGAAACTCGGCGCGATCGGCGATCGATTGCTGGAAGGCGGCTCGGCCGCGGCCGGCGGCTGGATCGGCCTCGCGGGAGGCTCGAAGTCCGACGAATCGGTTCGCACCTGTTCGTCGCTCGGCGCCTCATCGCTCACAGCGGCGAAAGCGTCAGTGCTCGAAGAGACAGGCGACGTGGTCCGCATCGCTGACATGGCGGCCTCCTCAGGAAGGCTTCCGACGCCGCCACGCGTCCGGGCGTGTCTCGGCGCGGTATGGTGGCACCCGTCGAGCGAAAAGGCTCTAGGGATTCCCCCTACCAATTGTTGTACCACGAAACCGGGCGGCGGGTAGTGCAAATCCGGTTTTCCCGTCCAGATTCACGGCTGCGGCGACGCGGCCGGACCGTGTCGCGTCGCTCGCCCGTCGTGTGATCGCGCACCGAACGTGGGGCCCGCTCGCGCCGTCGCCCGCGACCAACCACACCAAGGAAACGACCATGACACCGCCGAGCGCCGATCCGTCTCCTTCGCCGATGTCCTCTTCCGGGGCGCCGGGGGTCCATGTGAAGCGGTTCGAGCTCGGGCCGTTCGCGACGAACTGCTACCTGCTGTATCAAGAGCCGCCCGCCGACGGGTCGCCATCGGACCAGGCGGCGCCCGCGCTCATCGTCGACGCGGGCTTCGGTGCCGGAGCCATGGCCGACGAAGCCGAACGCCTCGGCGTGCGCGTCGAGCGGATCGTCCTCACCCATGCGCACGCCGACCATATCGGCGGCCTCGACGAGTTGGTCGAGCGCATCGAAACCTTTACGGGCCGGCGGCCCGACGTCCGGCTGCACCCCATCGAACACTCGTGGCTGACCGACGGCGAGCTCAATCTCTCGGCCGGGTTCGGGATGCCGATCCGCTGCGAGACGCAAGCGGACCCGCTCGAAGACGGCGAAATGATCGAGTTAGCCGGCGTTCGATTCGACGTGCTGCACACGCCCGGGCACTCGCCGGGCAGCGTCTCGCTTCACGCGCCAAATCTGTCGCTGCTGATCGCGGGCGACACCCTCTTTCACGGTTCGATCGGCCGCTACGACTTTCCGACCTCCGACGGCGACGTGTTGTTCCAGTCGATCCGTTCGAAGCTGTACGCGCTCGCCGACGAAACCGCCGTGCTGCCGGGCCACGGGCCGGCGACCACCATCGGCGACGAGAAACAAAGCAACCCGTTCGTTCGTCCCGAGTGAACCGGCCGAGCGCCCACCCCCGTCGCGCCGCGACCGCTTGTGCCCACCGACCCATCATCCCAGGAGCGAGCCATGCCGTTAACCGTGACGTTCTACGAAGCCTTCGAGGAAGAAGCCGCCGCACTCCGACGAGCGCTCGCCGACAGTCCGATCGCTCAAGCGGTGGAGGCCGACTACACATGGGAGACGACGCAGGAACGTCACAGCGAGGGATTCGCCGACGCGCCGCCGAGCGAGGTGATTTCGGTGCGGACGCAGAGCGTTCTGCCGCCGCGCTGGGCGAGCGGTCTTCGCGGCATCGTGACGCGCTCGACGGGCTTCGACCATGTCTTGGCTTACCGTCGCGAGACGGGCGTCGAGGTCGCCGCCGGATCGCTGCCGCTGTATTGCAACCGCGCCGTCGCCGAGCAGGCGCTGATGATGTGGATGATGCTGCTCCGGAAGTCGGCGCGCCAGTGCCGGCAGTTTCACACCTTCCATCGCGACGGCATCACGGGTCTCGAAGCCGAGCGAAAGACGCTGCTCGTGGTCGGTGTGGGGAACATCGGCTCCGAAGTCGTCAAGATCGGCCAAGGCTTGAACATGCGCGTGCTGGGACACGACCTTGAGAGGAAGTGGGATTTCGTCGAGTATGCGGACGACGTGGAGGCCGCGATCGCCGAGGCCGACGTGATCGTCTGCGCGATGAACCTCACCGACGAGAATCGTGGTTACTTCGACAAGGATCGACTTTCGGGCGCGAAGCGGGGCGCCGTGTTCGTCAACATCTCACGCGGCGAACTCAGCCCCACCGTCATCCTACTTGAGCTGCTCGAATCGGGCTCGCTCGGCGGCGTCGGTCTCGACGTCTTCGACGAAGAGAAGGCGCTCGCAGTTTGTCTACGCGACGGCGGCGAGACGCCCTCCGGTCGCCAAGGCGAACAGACCCGCGCCGCCCTCGACCTCGCCGAGCGCGAAGACGCCGTCGTCACGCCGCACAACGCGTTCAACACGGCCGAGGCCGTCGTCCGAAAGGCCGAGCACACGATCCAACAACTCGAGCACCTCATCGCGCACGGCGCGATGAAGTGGCCGATCTGACCCGCGCCCGAACGAGCGGTCGCGTCGTCGCAAACACCCCGGCGGTACGAGCGACCGGCGTTCCACATCGGCCGCCGCGGGAGTCGATGCGGCACCGAAGCGAGCGGTTACAGCGGCAGTTCGAAGCCCTCGAGCTCTTCCTCGGGCGACGGCTCTTGCCGGTTTCGTCCCGGACGCTCGGTCACGTCCTGGTCCAGCGGCTCGTTCGTAAGCGGCCCGCGGTTTTGGTCGATCGGCCCGTTCGGCAGAAGCTGCGACTCCAGGCCCACGTCGTTGCGACGCAGCAACTCCTTCGTCGGTCCGGGAAGCGACAAGCGGTCGATCTCGATGTCCGAATACCGCCGGATGTCCTCGGGGTTCACGATCACGCGCGGCGTCAGGATGATCAGGAGTTCGGTCTTGGTCGTCGACTCGTCGCGCGACTTGAACACCTCCCCCACCACTGGGATGTCGCCCAGCACAGGGACCTTCGACGTGCGGAGGTCGATCGAGGACTGGATCAGACCGCCGATGACGATCGTTTCTCCATCGCGCACGGTCACCGTCGTCTCGGCCGTCCGGCGCGAGATAACCGGCGCCTCGAAGTCCGACGAGACCTGCGTCGTCCGCTGCGTCAGGGCGGAGATTTCCGGCGCGATGTCGAGACGAACGAAATTATCCGGGCTGATGGAGGGCAGGACGTCGAGGATCACGCCGAGGTCGCGGGGCGTCACGTCCGACACCGTCCGCCCGTCGTCAAGACGCTCCACGTTCGTCACGAGCTGGATCTCTTCACCGACCTGAATCTGCGCCGCCTCGTTGTCGTTGACGAGGATCTGCGGCCGGGAAAGCACCTCGAGCCGGCCTTGCACCTGCAACGCCCGCACGAGCACTTCAAAGTCCAGCGACGAAACGGAGAGGTTCGGTACGCCGAGCGAGGTCAGCAACGGCGTTCCGAGCGCCGTCGACTGCGCGCCGTAGTCCCGCGAGCCCGCCCCGCGGAACGACCAGTCCACGCCGAAGGTGTCCTCGTCGTTCAACGTCACCTCCGCGAGCAGCACCTGGATCAGCACCTGCTTCGGCGGCGTGTCGAGTTCGTCTATCAGCGAGCGGACGCGCTCCATGTAGCGCGGCGACGCCGAGAGGATCAGTCGCGACGAACCCGGCACGCCAACGACCGAAATCTCCCTCTCGAGGCGGCGCTGCAACGAGCCCGAGCGATCCGGGCCCAGCAGCCGGGCGATGCGGTCCTGCTCGATCTGAATGAACTGCTGGAGCGCGTCCGCCACTTCTTCCACCCGGGCGTTCTTCAGTTCGTAGGTGATCTGTTCCCGCTGGGTGCCGGTCTGGGAATCGAGGTTGCGGATGATGCCCGACACGCGTTCGAGATACTCCTCCGAACCCGACACGAGCAGCGAATTGGTCCGCAGGTCGACGGTGATCGAAAGCTGCTGCCGCTGATCCGGCACGGTGGAGAAGGTGAGGTCTTCGGGGTCGGCGTTCGGGTCCGCGTTGGGGTCCGTCGGATCGCGTCGCCCGGCCGGGACCAGCACGAAGAGATTGCCCTGCTGCCTGAGATTGAACAGCTCGACCAACAAATCGCGCATGTTCTCGGCGTCGGCGTTCTCGAGCTTGAATATCTCGATCGTCCGCGCCCCTTCAGCCGACGAGTCGATGTTCTCGATCAACGCCTCGATGAGCGTCATGAGCGTCGGCGGCGCCGTCACGATCACCGCGTTCGTCCGCAGTTCCGGCTCGAGCGACACCTGCGCGCGGATCGCCGCGTTGATCTCCGCTTCGGTCAACCGCTCCGAGCCGTCCACCAACTGATTTGCGAATCGGAGCAGCGTCGCCTGCCGATCCGTGACCCGACCGCCCCGGCCCGTGAAGATACCGTTGATCAGGTTGACCATCTCGAGCGCGTTCGCCGAGGTGAGCGAGATCACTTTGATCTCCCGCACGTTCGAGACCGCCTGCCCGTCGAGCGACTCGATGAGGTCGCGGATGCTGCGGATATCGGCCGGCGTACCCGAGACCACGACCGCGTTCAATCGGCTGTCGGCGCGAACGCGCACCGCGTTCGCGTCGCCGCGCGTCCGATTCGTCTGTCGCACGTACAGCTCGTCGAGCAGGTCCACCATCTCATCGGCGGTCGCCGACTCGAGCGGGATGATCTCGAGGTTGTCGCCAGACACGTTCGCCGACCGCTCCGAGAGCATGCCGACGAGTTCTTCGATGATCGTCAGGTTCTCCGCCGACGCGGCGACGATCAACGCGTTCGCCGACTCCGCCGGCTGGATCGACACCACATCGCGCGCCGAGGGCTGGCCCGCCGCGTTCGCCCGGAGTCGCTCGCGCATCAGCCGCTCGATCCGCGGCGCCAGCTCGTTCGCGTCGGCCCCCTCCACCGGGATCACATGAATCCCGACCGTCGGATTGAGGTCCGTCGTGTCCAAAGAATCGATCAGTTTCTCGACGATCGCGAACGAACGCTGACTCGTCGCGACGATCAGCGTGTTCGTCCGCGTGTCCGCCTGCACCGTGAGCGCGTCGCGCTCTCGCAGGTTCTCACTGGCGACTTGGTCACGGAACAACTGTTCCAGCAGACCCGCGATGCGGTCGGCCGCGGCGTGCTGAAGCGGGTACAGGCGCACGAGCGCGTCGCGCGCCGCCGCCTCCACGTCGAGCTGTTCGATCAGCGCCGCGATCACGTCGAGGTTCGGGGTAGCGCCCACCAAGATGACCGAGTTGAGGGTCTCTTCCGGATAGACGACCAACCGGGTCATCGGCGCGAAGATGTCGGCTTCGAGCGCCCGCACTGCGGGCCGCCCGGCCGGCGAGCCGCCTCCGCCTTCATCGGGAGAATCAAGCGATGAACGCCCACCGATCCGTTGCAGCACACGCAACCGACCGACCTGCCGCTGCAGACCGATCGAGTCCGGCGTGTCGCCCAGCCCCTGCACGATCGTCTCCTGAATGGTTCGGGCGATCTCCGCCGCGTCCGCGTGCTCGAGCGTGACGATCCGCGGCTCGATCCAGTTCGCCGATTCCGTCGCGTCGATCTGCGTGATCAACACCTCGGCGAGCGCCACCGCCTCCTCGCGCCCGGCCACGATCAGTGCGTTGGTCCGCTCGTCCGTCGCCACCGCGATCTCGCCCGCGAGCGCGCGTCCCACTTCCGTCGTCGGCAAGCCTTGCAGATTCGTGCCGGGAGCGCGTCGTAGCGCTTCCCCTTGTCGGAATAATTGCTGAACGATCGAGGACAACTGATCCGCCGAGGCGTTCGTGAGATGGAAGATGCGCACGATGACGGCGTCGCCCACCGGCAGCCGGTCGAGCAGCTCCGCCAACGCCTCGACCGCCTCCACGTTCGCGGCGGTGGACGCCACGATCAGCGAGTTCGAACTCGGCTCCGCGTCGATGCGGATCGGCTGCGTCAGGTCCAGCGCGGCTCCCGCTTCCGCCGCCGTCAGTCCGCGCAACCGAAGCCGCCGGATCTGTTCCGAAACCGCCTGCGACACCGCGGTCTCCACGTCGTTCTCTCCGGGGTTCAGCAGCCGCTCGATCGCCGACGCCACGTTCGCCGCCGACGCCGTCGTCAGCGGAACGATCTTCACCGTTTGACCCGGCCGTGCCGACGGGCTGTCCAACGTTTCAATGAGGTTCCGAACCGCTTCGCGATCCGCCGGCTGGGCGACCACCGCGATCGCCGAACGATTCCCCAGCGGCACCGCTTCGATCGGTTCGTTGACGAGACCAGGCCGATCCAGCGGTTGCGGGCTCGTCACGCCGATCCGTTCGAGCAGCGTCACCGCCTCCGCGGGCGCGATGTGGTCGAGGTCGATCACCATCAACTGCTGACCGAACGCGGGCGTCGGCACGTTCGGCGGCAACTCGCCGGATTCGCCCTCGCTCGCAGACTCCTCGTTCTCCACCGCTCCATCGCGCTCGGCGATCGGGTCGAGCTCTCGCGTCACGCGCTCGACGTCCTCGAACACGCGCTTGGACGAGGTGACCACCAGCGTATTCGTGCGTGCGTCGGCCATGATCGTCAGCGGCTCGCCGTCGCGCTCCGCTTGCGCCGCGAACGTGCGCTCGAGCGTCGCCGCCAGCCTCGTCGCCGGCTGCGAAAACACCGCCAGCGTGCGCACCGTCACGCCCATCGATTCCGGTTGATCGTCCAGCTCCGAGATCGCCGCGGCGATCAGCCGCATCGACGCCTCGTCGGCCGAGACCAGCACCGCGTTCGACCGCTCGTCGGGCGTGATCACGGCCGACACTTCCACCGGTCGGCCGCTTTGGTCGACGAAGCGTCGGATCTCCCCGGTCGGCCCGCGCAGGGGCCTGCCCTGCCCGTCGAGGTTGAACGTTTGACGGAGCACGCTCGCCACTTCCGACGCGCGTCCCGTCTCCAACGTGAACGTCCGGAGGGTCACGTCGTCGCCCCCCGTGGGCCGATCGAGACGCTCGACCAACGCCGTCACTTCGCCGAACAAGTCCTCCGGCGCCGAGACGACGAGGCTTCCCGTGCGCACGTCGGGCGACGCCGTCACCGGCAGCTGACCGGTCTGCCGCGAGCGCGGGAACAACTGTCCGACCGCTCGCGCCACGTCGCGCGGGTCGGCGTGCGACAACGCGAACACTTCGATCGTGCGCCCGTCCGCCGCGGCGTCGGGCTGATCGAGACGCGAGGCGATGTCGATCGCCAGCGGAAGCTCCTCTTCCGGACCGGACAGGATCACCACCGACGTGTTCCACGCCCCGAACGCCGAGACCGACGGCTGCGAGACGCCCGCGTTCCGCGCCCTCGCCTGGAAGAACTGGTTGATGCTGCTCGCCACGATCCCCGCGTTCGCGAACGAGAGGTCGACCGACTCGACGCCCTGCTCCGGCGTCGTCAGCGACGAGTCGAGCCCGGCGACAAACCGCCCGGCCCGCTCGACCACGCCTTCCGGACCCACCGCGATGATCGACCGTGAAGCGCGATCCGCCGTCAGTTGGAGCGACGTCGGGTCCACCGGGATCCACCACCGCCGGGCCGCGTTCGGATCGCCGAGCGCCCGCGTCGCCGCGGCGATGATCGCGTCCAGGTCCCCGTTCTCGACGGCGAAGGCCTTGGCCACGAGTTCGGCCGAGTCCGGCTTGGGCTGGTCGAGCATCTCAACGATGCGCTTGATCGTCTCGAACGATTCGCCCGACCCGAGCACGATGATGCGGTTGTTCCGCCGATCGGCTTCGAGCGTGATCATGTCGGACTGCGTGTCGCGGTTTCCGCGGAACCACGAGCTCTGCATCCACTGCAGCTCGGACGCGAGCGACTGCGCCGTCTCGATCACGTCGCTGACCTGCGTATTTTCGAGTTGGATGACGTTGAACTGGAGGTCGGCGGCGCCGCCCGGCGCGTCGAACGTCGCGACGAGTTCCGTGATCTGCTCGAAGTCCGCGTCCGACGCCGCGATGAGCAGCGTGCCGGAGTTGCGGTCGCCGGAGATCGCCACGCGCGGCTGCTTGGGCCGCTGCCCGGGGTTGGTGGACGCCCGCGCCCGCTCTTGGAAGAAGCGTTCGAGCGCCGCCGCCACCACCGTCGCGTCCGCCCGTTCGAGCTTCACCGAACGCACCGGCAGTTCCGCGACGTCGGGACGGTCCAGCTCGGCGAGCAGGCCGCGGATCGCCGCCAGATCGTTCTCCGGCGCGCGCACGATCAGCACGTTCAACGCGTCGTCGGCCCGGACCGTGACGTCCTCGCGCTTCGCCTGATCCCGCCCGATCACCACGTCGTCGATCGCCCGGGCCAGCGCCGACGGCACGCCCGCCTGCACCGGGATCACCACGACCGGCGCCGCCTCGTCTTCCAGCGAACGGTCGAGCTCGCCGAGCAGACGGTCGAGTTCCGCGTGCTCGTCGTCCGAGGCCGTCACGATCAGCGTGTTCGTTCGATCGTCCGACAGGATCGTCGCCGGCGCCGTCTGGTTGTTGTTCCGCCTGCGGTTCGCGTTGAAAACCCGCGCGAGCGTGCGCGACAGCCCGACCGCGTCCGCGTTGTCCAGCTCGTACACCCGCGTCAGCCCCGTCGTCGCCGAGGGCGATTGGTCCAGCAGTTCGATGAAGTTCGCGATCGCGGGGAACGCCTCGGCGGGACCTGCCACGATCAACGACGCGTTCGCCGGTCCCGGCGTCACCTTCACCGCGCCCGCGTCGATCTCGACCGTTTCCGTCTCGCCCGCGTCGGTCTCGACCGTCAGCCGCAGCGGTTGGCCGTCGCGCACCAGCCGCGCCTGCCGGCCGCGCGGATCGGTCGAAAGCAGATCGTTGACGGCCCGGGCCGCCTGGTCCGCGCGCACCGTCGTCAGGGGAAACGCGCGGATCGTCAGCCGCGCCAGTTCGCCCGGCGTCGACAACGCCGCGACCAGCGCCGACACGGTCTCGAAATCGGTGTCGTTCGCCGCGACCACCAGCGAGCCCGAATCCCGGTCGGGCAACACGACCACCCGGCCCGTCATGCCCGACGGGTTCTCCGCCGACGCTCGCCCGAGTTGCCTCAAAGTCGCCCTTACGAGGTTCGACACCACGTTCGGGTTCGCCTGGTCCGGCAGCTTGACGACGCGGATCGTCGTCGGCTCGGCGGGAAGCTGATCCTGCAACTCCCGCGCGAGCGCCGCGACGCGCTCCGTCGCACGCGACGAACCGAGGACCACCAACCGGTTGGTCTCCGGATCGACCGCCAGCGTCACGCCCGGCGCCCGCTCCTCCGCTCGCGACGATTCGTCGTTCACCGAACCGTCCGCCGTGTCGCCCGCCAGTGCGCGGTCGGTTGCAACGCCAGACGCCGCGCCGTCGGTCTCGTCGGCGGCCGACGATTGCTCCTTCGCATCCCGCTCAGCCGGATCGCTTGGCTGGCCGGCGACTCGCTCGACCGCCCGCTCGGCTTCGAGCATCGCCCTCGCTTCGGCCACCAGTTCATCCAAATCGAGCGGCGGCGAAACCGCGTCCGCGACGGGAGCTTCGTCGTCGCCGGCGTCGGCGTCGGCCGCTTCGGCTTCGGTCGCGTCGTTTGCCTGCGCGATCACGGTCTGGTGGAAGCCCCGGAGAATGAATCGGATGTGTTTGGGCAGCAGGATGCCTCCCGCCGCGCGAGGCGAACCGCCCGCGGTCGCGACCGAGGAATCCGCACCATTCGGCGCCGCGTGCGCGCCCCGCCCGGCGTCGGATCGCGAGCCAAGGCTTTCCGCGCCGTCCTCCCGTTCGAGCAGTTCGTCGGTGGTGATGACCTCTACGGGCACGCCGCGTTCGGTCAGCAGGCGTCGCAGCGCCTCGGCGAGCGCCGCCGCGTCGGTGCGCGAGCGATCGACCTCGAGCGCGCGCAGCTGGCGCGAGCCCGCCATGGCCGCCGCGTCGAGACGCGAGACGAGGTCCTCGACCTCGGCCAGTTGCGCGTCGGTCGCGCGCACGATCAGGGCGTTCGCGTCCGCGTCGGTCCGGATCGTCGGCGCCGCCTCGTTCGACAGCGTCTCGTCCTCGGCGAACACCGCCTCGAGGTTGCTCGCCACGCTTTGCGCGTCCGCGTTCTCGAGCGCGAAGATGCGCACCGGGCGGCGACCTTCTCGGGACGAGGCCGGCTGGTCGAGCTGCAGCACCAATTCCTCGGCGACCGGGATCAACTGCTTGGGCGCCGTGATGACCACCGCGTTCGCGCTCGGCTCGGCCGCCACGCGCACTTCTTCGCGTTTCTCGGTCTCTACGTCTCGCAGCCGCATCTGCCAGCGGATCCACTCGTTCATCCGCTCGCCCATCAGCACCCGCTCGACGACTCCCGCGACGGTCTCGGCGCGGTTGTGCTCCAGGAAGATCGTGCGCACGGCAAGAGTCTCTTCGGCCGGCGGTTCGTCGAGGTCGACGATCAGCTCCTCGACAAAGGCGACGTCCGCCTCGGCGCCGGAGACGAGCAGCGCGTCGGACCCCTGCGAAGCCGCGATCGTCACCGAGCCGCCCGAAGGCAGGTCCGCCGCGTCGAGCGTGCGTTGCAGCGCGGGCGCCGCGTCGTTCGGGTCGGCGAAATCGAGCTTTACGACGCGCACGACGTCGCGACCGACCCGCGTCTGGCCCGCGTCGAGTCTGGCGACGATCTCGCGCGCCGTCTCCGCGAGAGGCCCGGGCGCCGAGACCACCAGCGTGTTCGTCGCCGGCTCGGCGGTCACCTCGACGAGCTGTTGCGCCCGGCCCGCGGGCAGCTCGCCCTGGGCCGCGAGGGCGTCGTACCGCGACCGGAGGAGTCGCGACACCAACGCCTCGAGACGGTCCGCCCGCGCGCTGTCCAGTGTGAAGAAGAGCAGTTGCGACGTGGCGCCCGTCGCCCCGCCTTCGAGTTCGCTGACGATCGAGTCGATCCGCACGAACGCCTGCGTCGGGGCCGACACGATCAGCGTCGAGGTCAGCGGCTCGGTCTCGATCACGATCGGCAGCCGGTTGGTCGGCATCCCCGTCGTCAGTCCACCGGACTGCGCGAGGCGCTGGAGCGTGGAGCGGACGGCGTCGAGGTCGGCCCGGGTGATGGGATAGGTGCGCAGCTCGGCGTCGCCGGTGATTTCCGCGCGGTCGAGCTGCGTGACGAGCTGCTCGAAGCCAGCGAGGCGCTTGGCGGGGGCGTCGACGATGAGGGAGTTGGTCTGTGCGTCGGCGCGGACTTGGACTTCTTTAGGCTGGCGGAGCTGGGGCATCGGCCGCCCGCGGCGGTCGACGGGGACCGGGGGCTCGGGGAACATCTGATCGATGGTGCGGGCGAGCTCTTCGGCACGCGCGACCTTGAGCGGGAAGATGCGGATTTCTCGGCCCTCGGCGTCGAACGATTGGGCGTCGTTGAGGTCGGAGACGATGGTCTCGATCTCGGGCAGGACCTCGGGGTGGGCGCTCACGATGAGCGTGTTGGTGGCGACGTCGGCGCGGATGGAAACGGGCTTGGCGGCGCGTTCTTCGGGCGGACGCTGGGCGAAGGCCTGGGTAAGGACGCGCTCGATGTTGTCGGCCTCGGCGGTACGGAGGCGCAGGATGCGCAGCGGCGCGGCCTCGGCACCTTCGGGCACGTCGACCGAGCGGATCAGGCTTTCGAGGATGGCGTGCTGATCGTCGAGCGCGGCGACGAGGATGGAGTTAGACCGCTCGATGGGCTCGAACGACGGATCGACGACCGAGCCGGTGGCGAAAGGCGAGGAGGAATCGATGAGGTCGTTCAGGAAGTCGATGACGGCCTGAGCTTGGGCGTGCTGAAGCTCGTAGAGGCGGAGCTGCCTGGGCGGGCCGGCCTGTTCCTCGAGCTGGTCAAGGATGCGCATGAAGCGGCCCATGGCCTCGGCCTCGGCGACGACGAGGAGGGCGTTGGTGGACTGATCGACGGAGACGTCGACGGGCTGGGCGCCGGGGATCTCGACGATCTGTTGCTGATAGACCTCCTGAGCGCGGTCGGCGACGACACGCGGGTCGGCGTTTTCGACGCGGACGACGCGGAGCTGGCGCTCGACGGGGACCATGGAGAGGTCTTCGAGGAGTCGTTCGACGATCTCGTGGGTGACGTCGTCGCCGCCGACGATGAGCGTGCCGGAAAGCGACTCGGACTCGATGGTGACGGGGACGCGTTGTTTGCCGGGCTGGGCGGGCGCGTTGAGCGAGCCGGAGGAGGCGAGGTTGGAGAGCGTGCGGGTGATGGCCGACAGGTCGGCGCGGTCGATGTTGTATGTGCGGAGGGTGGCTTGTGGGGGGAGTTCGACGCGGTCGAGCTTGTCGACGAGCGCAGTGAAGGCGGCCATGCGTTCGGCGGGTGCGTCGACGATGAGAGAGTTCGAGGCGGGGTCGGCGGAGACGTTGACCTCGCGCGGCTCGCGGAGCCAGGGCATGGGCCGGCCGCGGCGGTCGAGGGGCATGGGCGGCTCTGGGTAGAGCTTCTGCATGGCGCCGGCGAGGTCGGTGGCGCGGGCGACCTTGAGGGGGAAGATCTGCGTCTCACGCTCGGCGTTGTCGGCGTCGGCGGTGTTGAGCTGCTGAACGAAGGCCTCGACGTCGGGCAGGACGGATTGGTGCGCGCTGACGATGAGCGTGTTGGTGGCCGCGTCGGCGCGGATGTCGACGGGCTTTTCGCGGCGTTCGACCTGCGGGCGCTTGTCGTATTGATCGGAGAGCATGCGCGCGATGGCGGCGGCGTCGGCGGTGCGCACCTGAAGCAGACGCAGCGGCGGCAGCTCCGTCGGCTCGAAGACGTCGAGTCGGCGGACGTAGTCCTGAATGACGCGGTGCTGCAACTCCTCGGCGGTCACGAGGATGGAGTTGGTCTTCTCGACGACGGCGAACTCGGGAACGGGGACCCGCCGGCCTGGATCGACGGTGGGCGAGTCGGCGAGGAGCTGGCGGAGCTCGGCGAGCACCTCGGCGGCCTGGGCCTCTCGAAGATCGACGAGGCGGGTAGTGCGCTGGGGCGGGGTGAGCTGCTGGGCCTGATTGAGCAACTCGGTGAAACGGCGCATGCCGACGGCGTCGGCGGTGATGAGCAGGTTCCCGGTCTGCTCGTCGAACGAGAAGGAGACGGTGCCGCGTTGGTCGGGCTCGAGGTTCTGACCCAGCTCTTCGAAGAGAGCGAGGGCGCGCTCGGCGGTTTGGAGGGGCTCGGAGGTGCGGAGGCGGACGACGCGGAACTCGGTGCCGGCCGGCGCTTCTTCGTCCACGACTGCGAGGAGTTGCTCGATGACGGGGAACTGATCGGCGCGGGCGCGGACGACGAGGGTGTCGAGTTCGTCGACTGGGTCGAACTGGGGCGGCTCATAGTCGGCGCCGTCGTCGGGCGTGAGCATGGGCCGGGCGAGATTGGAGAGGCGGCGGGCGACAGCGGTCGGTTCGCCGGCGTCAAGGGTGTAGGTACGGGTCTGCCGCGGCGGGCGATCGGCGTTCTGGAGTTCCCGGATGGTGCGGTCGAGGGCGGCGAGCGCGGCGCGAGGCGCGATGAGCGAGACCGTGGGAACGTCGCCGTCGTCGGGCTGAGTCTGGCGGTCGATGACGTCGATGGCACCGAGCGTGGGGTCGGCTTGCGTAGCGAGGTCGATGGCGCGTTCGAGAATGGGAAGGGTGAGGCCGCGTTCGAGGGCGATGATGCGGAGTTCGCGGTCGGCGCCGGGCGCGGCGTCGATGGTCTCGATAAGTTCGGAAGCGGTTTGAACGTCGTGCGCGGGACCGACGAGCATGAGCGCGTTTCGGCCCGGCAGGGCGGTGTAGCGGAGGGCGCGCTGCTGGCGCGGGTTGAGGAGTTGGTTGAGCGCGTTGGTGACGCCGGCCGGGTCCGTGTTGGCGAGAGTGAGGACGCGGGAGCGGACGATGCCGGCGGCGTCGGGGTTCGTGGCGCGGGCGCCGTTGAGGGAAGGCGCGAGCGGGCCGTCGAGTTCTTCGAGGAGCGTGGTGGCTTCGGAGATGACGCCGATCGAGCCGATGAGCGTGAGCTTGCCGAGATCGCCCAGCGGCAAGATGGTCGGCTTCTCGTCGTTGGGGAGCTTCTGATAGAGCTGTTCGAGATGGCGTTTGGCTTGCTCGGGGTCGACCGAGGAGAGGGTGTAGGTGACCATCTCGCGGCGGGCGCCGGCGGCGTCGGGCACGTCGAGCACTTCGACGAGTTGGCCGATGGTGCGGACTCGGGATTCGGTGCCGACGACGATGATGGAGTTGGTGCGGTCGTCGGCTTCGATGCGGACGCCGGTGACGTTCTCGTCCTGCACGACGCGACGGTTGCCCTGCTGATCGAAGACGACGGTGACTTGCTTCTCGGCCACGAGGACGCGCAGCGAATCGAGCGCGGCGGAGGCCTTGACGTGCTCGATCGGGAAGACCTCGACGGTTTCTTCGAACGGCGCGTTCTCGTCCAGCGAGTTGATGATCGTGCGGAGTCGGCGGACCTGCCCGGCCGACTCGGTGAGCACGAGCATGTTCTGATTGGGGATCGCGACGAGCGAGCCGTACGAGGCGACGAGGCCCTTGAGGTTCTCGGCGAGCGTTCCCGCGATGGCGTTGTTGAGCGGGATGACGACGGAAACGATCTGCTCGTCGGTGACGGAGTCGGGGAGTTCGCCGCGGAAGGTGTCGACGGGCGCCTTCTGCATGTCGCCGACTTTGCCGAGATAGAGGAATTCGGCGTCGCGGCGGAGGAGCAACCCGCGAGTGCGGAGGATGGTGTTGAGGACGCGGAGCGCTTCGTCGAGCGGGTAGACGCGGCCGGAGATGAAGGTGACGGCGCCGGCGGGGACGTCCGTCTCGGCGATGACGGGAATCCCGGCTTCTTTCGCGAAGAAGTCGACGACCTGATCGATCGGCGCGTCTTTGAAGGTGAAGCGGATAGTGGGCTCGGCGACCGCCTCGGCGTTCTCCGGAACGGCTTCGGCGGGCTGGGCGTCGGTGGGCTGGTTCTGAGCGCCCGTGGCGGTCGGCGCGACGGCCAGCGAAGCAGCCAGCCCGGCACAGAACAGGAGGGAGAGGGGCGAGACCTGCCGCGGTGGGCGTGTGTTCATCGTGCTCTGGTCCTCCGTGAAGCGGTCGGCCGCGGTCGTGGCGGCGGGGTGCGGGGCGGTTCGACGCTCGCCCTCAGCGAGTCTACCCGCCGCGGGGCTTTTCCGGCATGGGCGCGGAGCGATCGGCGAGCGTCGAGCCGACGGAAATCTCGTAGAAGCTGCCGTCGACGAAGACCACGACCGCGTCGTTCTCGATGCGCTCGACGGTGAGCCCGAAGATGGCCTCGCCTGGGCTGAGCGTGCGGGTTTTGGAACCGCGGGCGTGGCGCAGCCACAGTTCCGGCCCGCCCGAACCGTCGACGATGGCGGTGACGATCCACTCACCGTATGGGGGCGGCGGTGGCGGTGGCGGTGGCGGTGGCGGTGGTGGTGGCGGTGGTGGTGGCGATGGGTCGGGCTTCGTCGCTGTCGGCGGCGGTGGTGGTGGTGGTGGTGGCGGCGTAAAAGGCTGGCGCACGAGCAGGCGGCCCGCGAGCGCCGACAATTCGGGCTCGGGCTCGGCGAGGGTCACCCGTTCGCCGCTGTCCGGACGTGGGAGGTCGGGAAGGAAGAACGTTTCGAGTTCGAGCCGCAGTTCGGCGAAGCGACCCGTCTTGTCCGGAATGACCGACAGATTGGTGAACCGCAGCGGGAAAGGTTGAGATTCGAGCAGAGCCAACGCTTGAAAGACCTGAACGAGGGTGCCGCTTGCGGTCAGCGAACCGGAGACGGGCCGGAAGCTTTCCTGCTCGACGTTGACGATGCGACCCGAGTCGGACCTGCCGCGGAACTCGAAGAGACGCTCCTCGGAGGCGGGGTTGAGGGCCGGACGCGAGAGGCGCGAGGAGGTGCGCACGCCGGCGAGGCCGGTGGTCTGGGCGATGTCGTTGAGAACGCGGCGGAGTTCGGCCTGCGTCGATTCGCCGTCGGCGCCGAGCGTGACGGCGGCGAGGCTGTCGAGCGGCGCGGCACGTTCGGAAAATACGAACGTCTCTTCGCGGTATTGATCGACGCTCGCTTCGAAGGAAGCGATACGGTCGGTGAGTTCGTTCACCGGTCCGACGTACCAGGTGGACCACGCCCACCAGGCGGCGCCGCCGATGGCGATCGTTGAAGCGGCGAGCACGCCTGCGGTCGCACGATTCATCGTTCGCCACCGTCCTCTTCGGCGACGTCTGTCGGGTCGGCGTCGGCTGGCGTCGACTCATCGGCGGACGGCGACGGCTCGTCGGACGCCGGCGACGGATCATCCGCAGCGGCGCGTGCCGAATCGGACGACTCGTCGGCATCGGCGGCGGCGGTCGCGTCGGACTCGCGATCGAGCGGCTGGTCCGTGACGGCGGATGCGTCGGCGTCGAGCGTTCGCCCGTCCTCCATCTCGTCGGCGGCGTCGCGGCCCGCTTCGGGCCTCGGCGCGGGCAAGTAGCGATCGAGGTCACCGGCGGGATCGCGTTCGCGGCGGACGAGTTCGAGCACCAGGCGATGGGGGTACGCGGGGTCATTGGTGGTGGCCCCGTCGGCGCCGGCGGTGTCGACGTAGAGCTCGGGCCTGCTGACGAAGGCGTCGCGCAACGCATCGGCGTCTTCGCGGGTGGCGGCTTTGACGCCCAGGTCGGCGGCGATGGTACGGATGGTCACCCAGTGCTCGCCGTCGTACTGGCGGGCGCCGCGCGGCGCGTCGAAGGCGGTCTCGGTCGCGACGGCATAGGAAAAGCCGGTGATGATCGCCCGTTCGCGTTCGGGCATGGAGGCGGCGAACGCGTCGAGCGTGGCGAGCGGCGAGGCGGAACCGGCGAGGTGGCGGCGGATGTGCTCGACGCGGGCGGCTTCGCGGACGGCTTCGGCGCGGGTGGCCCAGGCTTGCTGGCGCCGCTCGTCGGCCTGCTCGAGACGCGTTTCGAGTTCGGCTGTGCGCATGTTGGCGAACGTCCAGATGCCGCCGAGGACCGCGAGCAGGGCAAGGACCGCGAGCATGGCCATCTGCCGAATCGGCGCCGCGCGGTCGGGCGCTCGCCGCGGGTTGAGGAGGTCGATACGAGCCGGGCCGGCGTCGGAGGCGAAGTGCTCGGACGCGACGCCAAGGAGATGGGTGAGCCGACAATCGAAGGCTTCACGGACGCCCACGAGCGTGGCGGGATCGAGCGTGACGGCGTTGATCGACAGGTCTTCGGCGATGTGCTCGGCGAGCGAAGCGGCGGCGTCCGCGGCCGGCCCTTCGTCGCCCGGCGAAACCAGAACGACGACCCGATTGATGCGCGCGCTCGACTCGGCGAGCTGGTCGCTCATCCATGTGCGCCTGGCCTCGGCGGCGATGGAGAGGTCGTAGAACGAGACCGGGTCGGCGGTGTCGGCCGACGGCGGAAGAGCGTGCCAGCGGGCGTTGGCGACGCGGCCGTCGCGCACGATGAGAAGCTCGACGCCGTCGAGCGCGGGGACGACGACGAGTTCGGCGTTGGTCGGCGAGACGGCGTCGGCGCCGACCAGCAGATGGGCGACGCCCTCGGCCGAAAGCGCCGCGCGGGTCGGCTTGAGCTTCGCGAGGGTGAGGGCTTCGCGGAGATGTTCGAGACGCTCGCCCGGAGCGGCGACGGCGCGGACAGTGACTTCATCGCCGGAGCCCGCGTCGGCGCCGGACGCGCCGGGCAGGAGGGCGAAGTCGATCGCGGCGTTCTCAGCGGGGAAGTTGAGCTGGCGGAGCATCTGCAGCCGAACCATGCCGGGCAGTTCGGCCTCGAGGTCGTCGACATGCTCGAAGGTGAGCCGCTTGGAGACCACGTCTTTGCGTTCGAGGCAGAGCACGACGGGAGCGGCACCGAAGCCGCGGTCGGCGAGCGCCTCCGTGAGGAACGCGCCGAGTTGACGCGGGTCGGCCGGGTCGAGCCCGTCCGGGTAGTCAGCGACGAAGGCGTCGGTGAGCGTCGGCCCGGGCTTGCCGGGCGAGAGCAACGCGGCGCCGATTCGACGCGAGGCGACCGAGAGGAACAACATGTTGCTGCGGTTGAGCATGATCTGGATCACGGAGCGTAGCCGGAAGCGGGAGGTCTGGCGAAAGATCGTGTCTTGGGCCGTGTGGGCGAGCCAGCGGCGATGTGTGCGGACCGCCCGCGTGTTGCGTCCAACGCGGCGGCTGCGGCGGCTGCGGTTCGGGACTACGAGCCGGGCGGCGGGGCCCAGCGGCCGAAGCGGCGATCGACTTCCGGAGGCGGTTCATCGGAGGTTTCCTCGTCCTCGCCGGCTTCACCTCGAACGGTCTCGGCGCGCGTCCGACGCCGATCCTGAAACTCGTCGGCTGCGGCGTCTCGTCGATCGCGGAATGACGGTCCGTCGGCGTCGTCACGCAGCGACCGCCGACCCGCAGGCGCGGCGTCGCGAGCGGCCCGGCGGGCAGCCAGCCTGGCGGGTAGATCGGAGGCGTCGTTTTCGGTCGCCATCGGGCCGAGATCGGAACCGCCCGCGATCGCCGCGGGGTCGGCGTCGGCGAGCGGGTCGAAGCCTTCCGCGGCGAGTTCGCGCGGCGGCCGGGCGAGGCGAGCGAGTTCGAGCGCCTCGGGCAGCAGCGTGAGGTCGCGGAGTTCGGTGAGCCTGGCCTGCGGCGCCGCGACGTCGACGACCACCTCGAGCACGACACGGTGGGTGAGCGGAACGTCGGTGAGATCGCCGGTGCGGGCGCGGGTCGGGGCGTTCGCGGCGCCGGGGCCTCCGTCGAAGGTCGGGCCGTCGGCGACGTCGCGCTCGATGCCGGCTTCGATGCGAAGACGCCACTGCGTGGAGCGCGTGGTGACGTGATCGGCGATCCTCGCGTAGTCCCGAAGATCGATCAGACCCTGCTGAACGATCCAGACCGGCGAGAGTCGCTCGTCGGCGTCGAGCGTGTCGCGGGCGGCGACGATGCGGTCGGCCAGGTCGCGGTCGAAGCGGGGCAGCGTCGCGAGCACTTCGGCCGTCGCGCGGTTCACGTCGACGAGACCGGCGTTATAGGGGTCGGGAGACGTGGTGAAGCCGTCGAGGATTCCGACGAGTTGGTCCGCGCCGAGGTCGAAGCGTTCAGCGATGCGGACGATGTCGGCGAGATCATCGAAGCTGACGGCGTCGGAGTTCATGAGTCGCTGAACGACCGACGCCGCTTCGTCGCCGTATCGGTCGGCGATCGGTTCACGGAGGTCGTCGCTCCAGGTTTGGTTGAGGTTGATGCGCCGCTCGCCGCGGAACCGCTCGGTCTCCGGCGTGAGGCCGAGGGAGACGTTCGGATCAAAGGAGTAGACGGTGAGGAGATCGCTGAGACGGGTGGCGTCGGGACCTCGGGCCCCGGCGCCGGACGGATCACCCGAAGTCGGCATGAACTGTTGGGAAACAGAGCCCGCGTTGCTTTCATCGAGCGGCGAGAGTTCGCGTTGCACGCGAGCGGTCGAGCCGAACAGTCGCTCGGCCGAGAGGCCTTCGACCGCGAGCAGGTCGGCGAGCGTGGTGAACGGCCGCCGCTGGCGCTCGCTGACGATACGGCCCGCGAGTTCGTCGCCGACGAGTTCGAGCGAGGCGAGGAACTCGCGAGGAACGGTGTTGACGTCGAGTTTCGCGTTCTCGGAGACGGCCAGCCGCTCGTCGTCGCCGAGCGGTAGTAGGCGGGCGATGGCGCGCCGGCCGTCATCGAGTTCAAAGAGGACGAGAGCCTCGGGGAAGTCCGGCCGCTCGCCTTCGAGGAGCGCGTCGCGTTGGTCTTCGGTCTCGCTGAGGTAGGCGAGAGCGGCGGAGGAAGCGAGAGAGCGTGCCGCTGCGGCGTCGAGTGAGGCGGCGACGCCGGCGAGCGAGACGCGCGAAACGCTGACGAGCGTCCCCGTAAGAAGCAACGCGACCACAACGAAGGCGAACACGCCGAGAAGGGCCGATCCGCGCCGTGTCTTTGGGACAGGTACGGGTGTCCGGCGTGCTCCTGTCAATCGATCGCGGCACGTTCGGTGCTCGTGATTCATCGTGAACCCCCAAACGATGCGGATTGCTCGCCATCGAAGCCGACGTCAAAGGCGCCATCGCGCGTCGCCTCGTCCGCCGCGCTCCGTTCGACGGCGTCTGTCAGCGCGACGACGCGGAGACGGTCGGGAGGCGGCGGCGCCGAACTCCCGCTCGGCGACATGAAAGCCTCCATGCCCGCGGGGCCAGGCTCGAATCCGGTGACATCCGCGGCCGCGCCGAACGAGGTGGATCGACCCGCAGCCGATGTTGCACCGATGCCGTCGAGTTCGGTGGGCGTCGCCGGGGCCCGCTCGGACGGCGCGAACCAGACGGCGATCTCGATGGCGATCGGCAAACGACGGGCTCGCGCGGAATCGAAAGAGTCGAGCCAGTCGTCGCCATCGTGATAGCGGAAGCGAACCCGACTCAGCCGGTCGGTGAGCGGCGGGGGTTCGGGTTCGTCGCCGCCTGCTTCTCGATCGGCGGAGACCGCCTCGGGTTCGCGCGCGTCGATCCGCAGCGTCGTGAGGCCGCGGTGCGGTTCGGCGTCGGACTGAAAGGCAAGGCCCGTGGCGAACGCGCGCACGGTGAGGAGCGAACCGTCGCCCGCGACCCCGGCATCGCCGTCGCGGGTGGCGACGAAAGTCGTCGCGAGGTCCTGCTCGAGTCGGTCGATGATCGCGGTCGCGGCGCGGTTGGCGGCCGAGACGCGGTTGATGTCGTCACGCCGAGCGTCGATAGACCAGAGCAGCGACGACACGGCGGCGGCGAGCACGGCCAGCACGGCCAGCGAAACCAGCACCTCGATGAGCGTAAAGGCGCGGAAGCGGGTTGACGCGGAGCGGCGCGTCATCGTCGCCCCCCGCCCCGGCGGCCTTCGGGCGAGAAGCGGTCTCGCGTGGCCCGGTCGAACATTTCCTGCAACTCGGATTCCGGGATAGCCTGGTCTTCGACGTCGGAAGCGAGCCGCACCAGTCGCCGAATCGTGAAGGAGAGCGTCGGGTCGTCCGCGGAGTTCGCTGTGACGGTCAGTGTGGTTAGGCCGGCCACACCCGCGCGTTCGGTGTCGACGGAGAGGACATAGGGCCCCTCGTTGGCTGGACTATCGGGAGGAGGAGGAAGCAGGTCCGATTCGTCCGCGGCGGGGTCGTCGAACGACACGGGGCCGTCGAGTTCGTCGGCGGTGGCGAGGCCCGCTTGGATCTTGGCGGCGGCGGAGGAGGCGAGGTCGGCGAGACGGGACGCCTCGACGCTGCGGGCCAGCGACCGCTGCGACTGACCGAGCAGCGAGAGCAGCGTCATCCCGACGCCGACGGTGATGCCGAGCGCGATGACGAGTTCGAGCAGGAGCGCGCCGCGGGCGGAGGCCGAGCGACGCGGCGATGTGCCGGTCGCGATCATCGGCGGCCTCCGGGTCGTTGCGGGAACAGGTCGTCGGGCGCGTCGAACGCGGGTGCGGCGAGCGGAGCGTCGTCTCCTGCAGCGTTCGGCGACGCCGCGTCGGCGTCCGACCCGGAGCGACCGGGCGTTTGAACGATCGGCTCGGCGGAAATCGGATGCCAGGTAATGGTGGCGCGTCGGCCGCCGAGCGAAAGAGTGACCGGCCGTTGCCAGAGCACCGCCCCGGACGAAGCGACCACCGCGACCGGCGAGCCAGGCTGGGCTTCGTCGTACCACCACGGCGCGGCTTGGGCCCCGGGGTCTTCGAACGACGGCAAGGCCGCCGAAGCGTCAAAACCGAGCGGCCCGGCCCCGGGCCCGCCGGCGTCATCGTCGAACGAGAGCGCGGCGGCTTCGTCGGGAATCGTTCCCGATTCACCGGGAAAGCGCGAGTCGAACGCGCCGGTGGATCGGTCGGCGTCGCGAGAGCCGCGATCGCCGAGGCGCACGGCGACCGAGCGGTCGATGCGGCCGAGCGACCGCGTCCATCCGTCGGAATCATCGGTGGCGAAGAGGTCGGCGAAGCTCGGCGCGCCTTCGAAAGAGCCGTCTCCTTCGGTTGGTGCGACGCTGTCGGGGATCGCCGAGTCGGGCGCCATGGTCGCGGTCAGCGGTTGGAACGGGCGGAGTACGAGCCGGCCGCCGGCGTAGCCGCTCGGCGAATCGTCGTCGGCCCACGGCCCGTCAACAGGGAACGGCGCGGCGTCGGGCTGGCTTCCGGCTGTCGCGGCGGCGTTCATCGCGAACGAGCCGGCATCGGTCGTCGTCCCGTCGTCACGCGGCACGAACACCAGCGTGACGTGCTCGCCTCGCCGCTGGGCTTCGGTTCTCGCTTCGAGGCCGGCGATTCGAACGGCGTTCGCGGCCGCCTCGAAACGCTGCCGATCTATCAGCGCGAAGATCGGCGGGAACGACAAACCCGCCAGCAGCACCAACAGACCGAGCACGATCAGCAATTCCACGAGCGTAAAGCCGTCGCGCGATCGCGAATCAAGCAGCCGGAACGTGTGGGCATCGCGGAACTTCTTGAACGTCGGCGCTGAACCTGACTCGACGACCGCCCCGGCGTCGCTCATCCGTCGACCGAACCACGACCGAGCTTCGGCTCGGCCCGCGTCCGGCGGCGTTCGTGGATCGGCGATCATGCGGCTGGACGTCTCCTCGCCCCGAGGTGCATCGATCAGGGCGCGGGCGGCATCGGCGCCATGCCGCCGTCCATGCCCATGCCGTCCTCGTCGTCGGACCACGAGCGGATGTCGTCGTCGGTTCCTTCCTCGCCGTCCGGGCCGAACGACCAGAGTTCGTACTCGTTCGCCTCGTTCTCGGCTTGATCGGTGTACTGCCACTCGTTGCCCCACGGATCGGTCGCCGTGGGGTCGTCGAGGTAGCCGGCCCAACGATCGAGTAAGGCCTCGTCCTCCACGTCGAGCATCTCGCGATTCCAGAGGACGGCGATGCCTTCGTCCTCGGTCGGGTAGCGTCGCATGTCCAAGCGGAAAGCGTCGAGGGCGGCTTCGATCTGGTTCATCTGGATCTGAGCTGAACCCTCTTCGGCTCGGTCGAGTTGGTTGATGACGTTGAAGCCGACGATGCCGATCAGGATGATGACGATGGCGATGGCGATCATCACCTCAATGAGCGTGAAGGCGCTGCGAGCGGTTCGGCGGATCGATCGCGGTCGGGCGGGGAGCGGTTGCATGCGTTGAACTCCGTGTCGTCTCGTTGATGGTGATACCGGCCTTCCGTGGCCGCGGGTGCGATGATATCGGGTATCCACAGCATCAACAGCGGCGCGGCGCCGATGCGTTCGCTGCCCGTTCGGGTGTGACCGCCATCGGGACGGCGATCGCTGTTTCAGAACTGAACCGCGGACGTGAGGCGCATCATCGCCAAAATCAGTCCGACGGCGACGAAGACCACGCCGCACGCGATCGCCAAGAGCAGCAGCGGTTCGATGAGCCGGACGGTCGTGGTCAGCAAGCGATCGACCCGCGCGTCGAGCGTGTCGGCGACCGAGACGAGCACGGAGTCGAGGTTATTGGCGGCTTCGGCGACCGAGACCATTTCGATGACGTCGTCGGGGAACAGGCCGGAGCGCTCGAGCGGTTCGGCGAGCGGCTCGCCCGAGCGAACCGAAGCGGCGGCCTCTTCGATGGCCTCGGCCATCTGTTGAAAGCCGGCCGCGTCTTTGGCGATGCGCAGCGCCTCGAGCATCGGGACGCCGGACGCGAGCAGTGTGCCGAGCACGCGGCAGAAGCGGGCGACCGCGAGGTCTCTAAGAAGCCGGCCGACCTGCGGCGTCCTCAGCAAAGCCGTCGCGGCGGCGCGGCGCACCCGCGGCTTCTTGGAGCCCACATACCACCCGACGCTCACCCCCACGACCAACACCGGCCCCAACCACCAGCCGTTGCGCACGGCGTCGGAGAGCGCGAAGAGCAGCTTCGTCAACGTCGGCAATTCGATGTCGGCGAATTGCTCGCGGAAGAGGGGGATGAAAAAAATGAAAAGGCCGAGCAGGATGAGCAGACCGACGGTGGCGACCACGACGGGGTAGATCGACGAGCCGACGACTTTGCGTCGGAGTTCGACCTGGTGCTGAACGAAGCCGCCGAGTCGATGGAGGGCCGATTCGAGAAAGCCGCCTTTCTCGCCGGCGCGGACCATCGCGACGTGGACGTTCTTGAACGCGTCGGGGCGTTTGGCCATGGCGGCGCCGAGTTCGGCGCCGTCTTCGACCTCGTCGGCGAGTTCGTTGAACACGGCGCCGAGTTTCGGCGCGTCTTTGCGGTTCCCGAGAAGGCGGAGCGCGCGGAGCAGCGGCACGCCGGCTTTGACGAGGTCGCCGACCTGCGTGTACGCCATGGCGAGTTGGGCCGCCGGAACGCGGGCGCCGCGCTCACGAGCCGAAGCCCCGGCGGCGGGCGCCAGGTCGATGGGCACAAGCTGCTGACGCTCGAGTTCGGCGAGCGCGGCCTGCTCGGTCGCCGCGACCAACACCCCCCGCGTCCGCTGACCCGCGAGCGTCTTCGCGATGTACCGGTACGAAGCCACAGCGAAAGGGTAGCGTCATCGCCCCGGCAGGCGTGGTTCGATCGGGCGGCGCCGCGGCGGCGGCGAGCGTAAATCCACCCGATGAGCGTGGGTCCAACGATCGCCCGCGGGCACGCGAGCGGGCGTCGGCCTGTCGCGTCGACGTCAGCTGAGCAGCACCGCGTAGGACCCGTCGGAGTATTCCTCCGCCGGCTTGCCCGGTCCGCCCGACGGAGCGCGGCGGTGCTCGCGCGAGGTCTTGAAGCTGTGCCAGCGGGCCGCCCACGCCGCCTGCGCTTCGTTCTCTTTCGGGTCGAGCGAGCACGTCGAGTAGAGAATCGCGGGGAGCACACCGTCCTTCGCCGGCTCGTCCGTGTTGAGCAGCGGGATGCAGTCGGCGATGAGCTGACGCTGGATGGCGGTGAGACCGTCGGTGCGGTCGCGGTCGACGCGATACTTGGCCTCGACCCGGCGAGCGAGCACGCCTGTGTTGGAACACGGCGCGTCGATCAGCACGAGGTCGGCCTTGCCCACGAAGTCGCGGATCGCATTGAACGAGACGACCTGGACGTTCGAGGCGTCGGCGAACGCGCGTTGCAGGTACTTGAAACGCGGTTGGTCGATGTCGGTCGCGACGATGCGGGCGTCGGGGAACGCGAGGGCGAGCTGCCTCGTCTTGGTGCCGCGTCCCGCGCAATAATCGATGACCAAGCGCGGTTTGAGGTCGATGACGCTCTGCACGGCCAGCGACGAGGCGGGGTCCTGCACCCAAACGTCATCGCGCGCGGCGAGGAGTTTCTCGAGCGCCGCGCGGGCGCCTTTGAACACGTGATGACCCGGCGCACGGTGCGGTGTGAGGTGTTCTTCCGGAAGCGGCGAACGCGCGTGCTGCGTGTTGAGGATGACCGGCGGATGGGCGAGGCCGTGCAACGCGAGCGCGCGCACCTTCTCCATGGGCGCATGCTTAATCCACTCGGCGAGCAGCTCCGCCGGGTGGGAGCTAGCGACGGCGAGGCGCTCGAGCGGATCGGCGGGCAGGAGCTCGTCGACGAGGCCGACGATCGTTCCGTCGTCGTGCGGGAGGGCGTCGCGACGGTCGTTCCAGCCGGCCGGCGATTCGGGCGTGGCGGCGTCGGCGCGCGATTCGCCGACCGGAGGAGCGGTCGACTCGATTTCGGAAGCCGCACCAACGTGCGACTCCTCCGCACTCGCGTGTTCCACGCTTGCAGTTTCTTCGGTCGACGTGAGATCGCTTGGTTCCTCGGCGACCTCGGCCCGCGGTCGGCTTTCTACTTCGGAAGCCGGCTCGGACTCGACGTCGTACTCGGGCTCGGCGCCGGGAATCACCACGGCTTCCCGCGGCGTGGGCGTCGGCTCGGTGTCGTCATCGCTTCCCGCCGAGCGGACGATCGGAACACCCGCCGAAGCCACGTGGGCGTCGCGTGCGGACGCGTGGCCTTCGCTTGGTGCGATCTCGGCCGCGAGCTTGCGCAGAATCGCGTTGACGAGACCAGCCCCGCCCTTGCTCGCGTTCTGCGCCATCCACTCGACCGATTCGCTCACGGCGGCGTGCGGCGGCACCGAGCGCATGAACAACAACTGAGCCGCGCCGACCAGCAGCGTCGCCTTCGCTTCGGGCTTGAGCTTGGTCCACGGCTGATCGAGGTGCCGCGCGAGCAGGTGCCTAAGCGTGAGCCAACGGCGGACGACGATGTCGTACAACGCGTGGGCGAACGCGGCGTCGCGCGGATCGAGTCCCGCCGAATCGGGCTCGAGCAGATCGAGGTCGGGGTAACGGCGAGCCTGATGGCGGACCAATTCGATGACGACGTGGCGTTTGGGATCCGAGCGAGCGGCGAATCGGTTCGCGAAGCCGCCGGGCCCGCCGCGGCCGCGACCGGGCGAGGCCGAGCGGCGGGAAGACCCGCCCGGCCCGCGTTTGTCGGGTTTACGCGGCCCACCGCGTCCGGACCGTTGGCCTCCTCCGCGCGGCCCGCCGCCTCCCCCACCGCTTCCGCCGCCTCGCGAAGGGCCGCGGCTCGAGCCGCCACCACCACTGGGCCGGGGCCCGCCGCCGCGTCCGCCTCCGCCCTGATTTCGTCCGCCTCCACCTCCGCCACCGCCCCGGCCCTGGCCGCCTCGTGATGATCGCTCGCTCACTCGATTTCCGTCGCTTTCTGAAAGGTACAGTGATTCGCTTCGATTGTTCGTCCAGCGTACGCTGAACGCCCGCCGGTCGTCAGCCTCCGACGCACGGCGGATCGGATTTGCCGAAAGGTCGTCGCCGTGTCCGACGTGATCGTCCACGAAGAAACCGAAGGCGCCCACGGCTGGACGTTCTCGGTGGAGGTCGCGTCGGCCGAGCCGCGCACCGAACGATCGGACTCGGCTTTCCACGACGCCGACGGTCGGCCGACCGACCGCTCGACCTCGACCCGTCTCAGCGTCCGCCTCGCCTGGGTCGATTACGACCATCTTTCCGGCGGCAGTACGTCGCCCGCCAACGTCGCGAGGGCGGCCGTCGAATCGCTGCTCGCCCAAGACCGCCTCGACGACTTCGCGCCGTCGTTCGACGTCGCCCGAGCGGCTCGCACGATCGACGGTTTCGCAGAAGAACTCCGGCGGCGCTTCTGATCGGGCTGGACGCCGACGCCCGGTGACGCTCTCATCCGGCTCTCGCGCGTCGCCGCCGGCTTACTCGTCCTCACCCAGCAGGTTCCTGAAGCCCAGCCTCCGGGAGACCGCTTCGAGAGACATCGGGCTTTCCTCCGCCAGCGCGTTGCTGCGCTGGCGAGCGGCGTTGGCGATTTGGGCGGGCGCTCGCTCGAAGTCTTGCAGAGACAGCGGGTATCGACCCGTGATCTTGGCGGCGACCACGGTGCGCTGCGCCGGGGCGCCCACCGCGAGGCTGCGCTCCGACGCCGGCAGCGACGAGACGTCGAGCATCGGGTCCCAATCGTCGACGAGGTTCATCACCGCTTCCCGGAAGGCGGGCCGGTCGGCGGGCACGAACGCCCGGCCGTTGACCGAGCGTCGCACGGCGTCGCTGGAGACGATCACGCCCGCCTGCGACGCGGTTACGTCGTCGACGTTCGCCTCGAACTCGTCCAGCGAAGTTGCGGCGGCCATCGCCGAGGCGTAGAGCTCGAGATCGGCGATCAGCTCTTCATATGCGAGCGTTTCCGCAAGGTCCTGCCGGACCTCGTCCTCGACCTCGCGCCACGTCGGCGGCGGGCTCGACTGCCGAATCGTCGTGAAACGCAAGAACACGAGATCGCCTTGGTCCGTCCGCAGCGGCTGGGCCACGAAAAGCCCCGCCTGCACGGGAATCGTCGCGGCGAGGTTACGCAACGCGGGCGGGTCTTCGGGACTGATCAACTCTCGCGAGAGGAACAGCAGCGTGGCGGGCGTGAGCTCCTGACGTTCGTTGAGCCGGATGCCCGCGCCGCCGAGAATCGGACGCTGATTCAATTCGTCGGCGGAGTAGAACACGCCGTCGTCGGCATACTGCTCGATCACCGCGCCGGTGACGGCGCGGTTGTCGGCCGGCTGAGGAATCAAGTCGCTCAATCGCTGCGTGAGCGACGCGAGCGTGGGCTTGACCTGCTCCCACTCTTCCGTGAAGTCGTAGTAGGCTTGATTGAATCGGTCCGGCTCGAGCGCCCGCTGACGGGCCGAGAGAATGGTGGAACGAGCCCCGGAGGCGATCTCCGACAGCAGGTCGTCCGCGACGCCCAATTTGTAAAGACGCTCGACGCGGTCGCGATTCTCACGGAACTCGCCGATCGCAACGCGACGTTCCTCGGGCAGGTTGTCGTAGAACATACGCACGTCGATCGGCTCGGCGTCGAGTCGCTCGACGAGCGCCGAGCGATCCACCACGAGATACTCGACGCGGGCGGCGTCGGGTCGCAGATACCCGATCCGGAACTCGTTGTCTTCCGGTCGTTGGTCGGCGTAGCGGTCGAAGAACTCGGCGAGCGCGTCCTCTTCGAGCAACTCGGCCCTCGCCGCGACGTCGCCGATGCCGATTACGGCGACGTCCGCGACCGCGCGGTCGAACAGGTCGAGCGCGATGTCGGTTGCCTCGGGCTTGGCGTTGAAGGGCAACGTCGAATACGCCTGCCGAAGGCGGAGAATGCCGCGAAGATTCGCCAGACCGGCGTCGAGACCGGCCTCGCCCGTGCGCACCTGTCGCCTCTCGAGCAGGTCGGACCGTCTGCGCTCGAGCACGTCCGCGTAGCGATCGAAGACGGCCTGGGCGTCTTGCTGCAACTCGAAAGCCAGCGCGAAGTCGCCGTTCTGCTGGCGGATGATCGCTTCCTGGGTCGCGATGATCGGGGCGAACGCGCGCGGCGCCGTCGCCGCATCGTCGGGACCGCCGACGAAGCCGTACTTCGCCGCCTCGTGCGACAGCAGGAAATAGTGCGTGAAATCCTCGACGCCCAGGATCGCCGGATTGAACATCTGCTGGACGGCAGCGAACTGCTGGCGAGACGTGTCCCAATCGCGGCCCCGGATGATCTCGCCCTCAACCACGGCCACCTGCCGGGAAAAGGCGCTGGCGCCGAAGAGCTGCGGCAACTGGGGCAGCGTGAAGGCGATCATGAGGATCACGCCGCCGACCACCAGGATGATCTTGTTGTACTTCCGGAGGATCTTCAGCATCGTCGTGGTGTTCCTGCTGCCGCGTCGCGGCGTCGGTCCGGCTGGTCACCGGCCGATCGCCGGCCATGGATTACGCGTGGGGCGCGCACGGTAGCCGACCGGCCCGGCCCCGCCAACGGGGGCCCACCGTCCGCGCCGGACGCGACCGTGATTAACGGTAGAACTCGACGATCAGGTTCGTGTTCACGTCGAAGGGCACCTGATCCGACGTCGGCAACGCGACCACCTTGCACGTCAGTTCCGACGGGTTGAAGTCCAGCCACTCCGGCACGATGTGCCCAACGATCGACTCCATGTTGTCGCGGATCAGGTTGTGAATCTTGGGCTTGAACGAGATCGTGTCGCCGACCGAGATCGAGAAGCTCGGGCGGTCGACCTTGCGGCCGTTCACCAGAACGTGGCCGTGCACGACCATCTGCCGAGCGGCCCACACGGTGCGCACGACGCCCATCCGCCGGAGGGCGTTGTCGAGACGCAGTTCGAGCAATTGCAGAAGCACCTCGCCCGAGTTGCCCTTGCGCCGCTTGGCCTCGGCCATGTACCGGCGGAATTGCTTCTCGAGCACGTTGTAGTGGTAGCGGAGCTTCTGCTTCTCGTTGAGACGCAGGCCGTAGTCGCGCAGGCGGCGGCCACGGAAACCGTGGATACCGTTTGGGTTGAGCTGGCGCTTGGCGGTGTGCTTGGGGATGTCGGCGATTGGGGCGCCGACGCGGCGGGACAACTTGACCTTCGGGCCGAGGTAACGAGCCATCGTGTTCTCCGTCCACCGAGCCGCGTCGTTCGTGCGGTCGGGGTGCTTCGGGTGAGCGACTCTGGCCCCGCGTATCGTCAAGTTCCGACGCCGGGCGGCGGCGAAGAGACGACGTATGGATGGGGGCGGGCGGGGGGCCGCGACTGCGGGCCGCCACGGGATCGGTCGGCACAAGCCGCCGGGCCGTGAGTCCGGTTCGGGAAGTCGAGCCGCGTATTGTGACGTTCCCCCGACGGGCGGTCAACCCGAGTCGATCCGACCCTCGCTTCCCGCCTCTCGCCCCCCACGCACCCATCCGAATCGGAGGCACCGCCTATGCACGCAGCAGCCGCCTTTCTTCGAGCCGACCGAGACGCCAACCGCCCCGCGGCGTCCCCGCGAATCGGGTTTACCCTCGTCGAGCTGCTGGTCGTCGTGGCGGTGCTGGCGATTCTCGTGGCCGTCCTCCTGCCCGCGCTGTCGTCGGCTCGCGCAGCCGCGGCGGCCACCGCCTGCGCCTCGAATCTCCGCCAACTGGGCGTCGGCCTGTTCGCTTATCGGGAAGACTGGGACGGCGCCCTGCCGCAGGTACGCGTCGATGAGAATGGTCGGCCCGTCCGGGCCCCCGAAGGCGACAACATCGGCGCGCTTTTCGGCGGTAAACGCGGGACGCTGCCGTTCTTCGGAATCGACAATCTCGGCGCGGCCGAGCGACCGCTCAACCCGTACGTCACCGACGGCCCGCTGCTCGACGAAGGCGCCGACTCCGAAACCGCGCCGCAGCAGGTCGAAGTGTTCGCCTCGCCGTCGGACCGGGGGGCCGACGATCCGTTCCTCGCTGCGCTCGGCTTCGACGCCTCGAACACCTACGACCTCGTGGGCACGTCGTACAACCTCAACGATCACGCGCTCGACGATACGGCGGGCGACGAGGTCTACCCGACGCTGGTTCCGGAAGAAGGCGGGCGCATGCCGCGCGTCAGAACCACCTCGAAAACCTGGCTTATCGGCAGCCAGCCGATCTACAACTACGACGACGGGGGCGACCGCGAGCAGCGTTGGTACGGCGCCTCGGTTGCGGCGAACCTCGTCTTCGCGGACGGCTCCGCGGCCGTCGCAGCCCGGGTGCCCGAGGGACTCGTCCAGACCACCACCGACTACACGTTCCTGCCGGAGCCGACGTGGCTTGAGCAATTCGGCGTCGACGACGGAGGCTGAGCCGACTCGCCCGGCCGAGCCCGGGCGTCAACAAACAAACCGGTTCGGAGCCGAGTACGGTCGGTCGGTTCAGTCTTCGTGGAAGCCGGATTCGATGAGTTTGACGAGGGCGCCGGACGCCTCGGCGGCGTCGTCGCCCTTGCAGTCGATCTCGAGCACGGTTCCCTTGGTCGCGGCGAGCATCATCATCTGCATGATGGATTTGCCGTCGACCGCGTCGTCGCCGTCGGTGCGGCGCACGCGCACGTCGCTGGCGAACGACGACGCGAGGTCGACGAACTCCATCGCCGGCCTGGCGTGCAGCCCCAGCCGGTTGGACACGGTCACCGTTCTCGTCGAGGTCTCGGCCACGCGGTCGGCTCCACCCGCGCACGCTCGCGAGGTCAGGTCGCGAGGTGGTGGTTGTCGGCGTCTTCCAGCAACGTCAGGACCTCTTCGGTAGTCGTCGCCTGCCGGAGGAACTTGCGGAACGTGTCCTGGCTGAGGTTCTTGAAGATCGTCTCCATCGCCTGCAAGTGCTCGTCGGGTCTTTGGGCCGGGCTCAGCAGGAGGATGAAGGAGTAGACGGGCTGCTTGTCGAGCGCGTTGAAATCGACGCCGTCCTGCGAGACGCCGACGGCCGCGGCCATTTCCTTGACGTCGTCGTGCTTGACGTGCGGCACGGCGACGCCCTTGCCGAAGCCGGTCGAGCCGCGCTCTTCCCGCGATTTCACGCTGGCGATCAACTCCTCGCGCAGCGATTCCTCGGCCGCCCCCGATCGGATGAGCGCGTCCACCAATTCGGCTATCACCCCGTCACGATCCCGCGACTCGAGCCGCGGCACGATCGCTTCTTCCGACACGATCTCCATCATTTTCATCGAAACTGCTCCAACTAGCCCGGTTCTATCCGCCGCCGCGACAAACGCCGCGCCATCGACCGCCGTTCAACGCTTCGTGTTCTTCAGCTTCTCCTTGAAGTCGCGAAGCTGACGCTGCATCTTGTCGGTCGACGTATCGATGCAGCCGTAAACGTCGTCCCCCTCGCTCTTGGCCACGAACGTGTCGTGCTTCTCGCTTTCGACCCGGATCTCCACCATGAAGATCGCCTTCTGTTGCTCCATCACCACGTCGATCTCCTGCACGCCGTCGTAATACCGCGGCAGTTTGTCGACTTTCTGGATCGCGTACCGCTGGATCGCATCGGTCACGTCCATGCCCTTGCCGGTCACATCGATACGCATCGGCACGCTCCTTTCGGCCCGCACCCCGAGCCGCAGTCTAACACCGCGGCGCGACCCGCATCGACACGAATCGGGACCCGAGGCTCGCAGCGGATTTCCCAGAGCGCCCCTGCCGTGGTCAACCAGCCTGACGATCGCGCTCGCCCGTCACGTCGTCGGCGTCGCGGCTGTCCGCCATGTCCCGCATGGGAACGTCCACGGCCTTCTCGGCGGGCGGCTCTTCGGCGCTCGCGACCCGATTCGGGCTCCGAACGATCTCCGCCGGACGCTCCACTTTCTCCCGCGGCGGGACCAGCACACCGCCGCTCACCACGAAACGGATCGCTTCGTCGAAAGTGATGTCCAGCTCGCGTACCTCGTCCGCCGGTAGGTTGATCGTGTACCCGGTGAACGGCGTCGGGCTCGACGGGATGAACACCGTCACGCTCGGCTTGCCGGCCGCCGATTCGATCGAACTCAGCGTGCCCCCCGTCATCAGCCCCACCGTCCAGATGCCCCTCCGCGGGTACTCGACCAGCACCACTTTCCCCGTTGTGGGCATCTTGCTCTCTTCGTCCCCGATCAGGAACTGGACGATCTGCTTGACGTTCGGGTAGACCTGCTTGATGACCGGCACGCGAACCAGCCACCCCTCGAACCGCACGTACACCCGCCGGCCCAGGTAATTGCCCACAAGGACGCCCGCGAGATACACCGCCACGATCGCCACGACGAAGCCGATGCCCTGAAGCCACCACCGCTCGCGCCAATAGTCGGCGAACGCTTCACCTCGGCTTCGGGCGCGCAGCACGTCACGACGAGCCTGATCGAGCCCAGCGAACCGGTCCGGCCCGCCCGCCCGCTCGACCATCTCCGCCTCGGTCACGACGAACCAGTCGGGCTGGGCTTCGATCGCCATGTCGTCGAAGAAATAAGGCGTGACGACCAGCACGCCCTGACGCACCGCCCCGTTGATCGGCTCGGCGATGTTGGTCCGCAAAAAGTTGTACGCCCACAGCAGCAGCGCCAAGGTCACCAGCGAGGGCAACAGAATCGCGAGACCCTTCAAGAAGAAGGTGCGGAAATCGGACATGAAAGTGTGGCGGTGCCGCTGGGCGTTCATCGTCGCTGTATCCGAATGTTGGCCGATCGTCGCTCCGATGGCGCCGCCCGGTCGCGCCTCCCTCGACGCGCACGGAGTCTACACGCCGCGGACCCCGCGCTTGTTCGCCTTCTCGTGACTGCGGTCCGATCGTCGCTCGCCCGAGCGAGACGTCTACGGCCAGCGGTCTTCCAAACCCTGCCCGGCCTCCGCGTCGAGCAGTTCGACCCGCACCGTCCGCCGCAGCGACCCTCGCCGCAGGCTCACCTCGACCACCTCGCCCGCCTCGTACTCGCCCAGCACGCGCAATAACTCGTCGAGCGTCGGCGTGCGCACCCCGTCGATCGCCAGTATCACGTCCCGAAGCCGCACCCGGTTCTCCGGATCGTCCCCGACGCCCTCGACCCCCTTTGGCCCACCCAGCCCGGCCACGACCGGCCCGTCGCCCTCGCCCGGCTCGAGCGGCACGCCCAGGCCACCGCCGGACAAACTCATCACCTCGCTGACCTTGGGCAACTCGGCCGCCCATCGGCGGAAGGCCCGCTCCACCTCCGCGATGGGCTGGTCGAACACGATCGAGACGGCCCCGAGCCCGGTTGGGTCTTCGTCGAAATCGGTCACGAAGCGTTCGTACCAGGCGCCGAGCTTACCGCGTTCGTGCAGGAACATCATCACTGCCCGGCTTTCCGCGTAATGAGCCGAGCGGTGCCTCGCCATGAACCGACGCTTGTCCATCGCGAACAAATGTGTCCACGGCGTCAACAACCCACGCTCGACCCGACGCTTGACGATGTTCGTTCGCCAATTGGGAAGCGGCCGCAGTTCGCCGCCCGCCGAGCCCGCGGCGAGTCCGCCGGCCGCGTCGCCCAGGACAGCCGACTCGATCCCGCCCGCCACGTCCTCGACCAAACCCGCCAGCCCCTCCTGCACCCACATCGGATGCACCTGCCCGATTCGGTCCATGTGACGCCAATGCAGCACATGCACGAACTCGTGCCGCAGGCTGGAACCGATGTCCCGGCTGACGAGCCGCTGCTTGTGCTTGTCGTACACGCCTCCGACGCCGGCCGTGAAGCCGGTCAGGACGGCGAAATCCTCGGCGGTGGGAAGCGCGACCATCACCCACGCCGGCGGGCGGCCCGCTTCCGCCCCGAACCACGCCGGAAACTCGCTCTCGGCCCACGCCGCGACGCGGCGGAGCTGGCTCCAGGCGACCTCGCTTTCCGCCTCGTCGTAGGCCGACACCTTCTGGAGACGCAGCTCGACGTCCTCGGTGCACGAGTACGCCCGCTCGTCGAACGCCTCACGGAACGCCCGCTCTTCCGCGGCGGCTCGTGCGTCGAGCAACTCGGGCCATCGTGCGAAGACTCGGCGATAGGTCTCCCCGCCGCGGATCGGCTCGAGATACCTGTTGCGCTCGATGTGGTGGAAGTCGACGAAGCCGAGCTCGATCGCTTCTTCAAGCGCCGCCTCCGCGGCCGGAACGTCGCCGGTCATCGCGAGGCCGCACGCGAGGTTGTAGTGCGCGATCGGATCGAACGGCTTCATCTCGACCGCTCGCTCGGCGAACCGCAAGCCCCGCTCGAAGTCCTCCGCCTCGAACGCCTCGCCGAGCCGCCGGACCAGTTGCGCGTACCGCTGGGCGAGCCGACCGCCGCGGCGGGCGTCTTCGATCCCCGGCCGACCGGCGCGGTCGTCACTGACCGCTGCGTTCGCGAAGGCGCCCGGGCCGACCGGTAGCGGCAGCACCCAAGCCGACGCCACCACCATCGCGCACAGTCCAGCAAGCGCACCGAGCCTCATCGCCGCTCTCTCGCGTCCGCGAACAGCTCCGCCAGCACCCGCGGATACAGGTCCTTCTCCAACTCGAATACGCGCGCGCCGAGCCTTGCCGGCGTGTCGCCCGGTTCGACCATGCACCGCCGTTGACCCAGCACCCGCCCGCGGTCGTACACCTCGTCCACCAGATGAACCGTGCAGCCCGACTCACGATCTCCCGCCGCGAGCACGGCCGCGTGTACCCGCTCGCCGTACATCCCCCGGCCGCCGTGTCGCGGCAATAAAGAAGGATGGATGTTCACGATTCGGCCCGCCCACTTCTCCGGGATCGGCAGATACCGCACATACCCCGCGAGCACCACCCACTCGACGCGGCGCGCCGCCAGCAGCTCCGCGACCGCCTCCGCGTTAGCAAAATCGGAGCGGATGTCGACCTCCACGCCCGCCGTCCGTGCGATCTCCGCCGCCCGGCACTCTTTCGAGGCGCACACCAGTACGACGCGAGCCGCCAGCTCACCTCTGTCGATCCGCTCGAGTAGGTTCGCCAGCGTCCGGCCTCCGCCCGAGACGAACACCGCGACCCGCGTGGGCCCGCCGGCTCCGAACGCCGAGCCGCCCGACGGGGACGAAGCGCGGACCGTCGCCGGCTCGTCGCCTCCGCTGTGCCGCGTCGTGTTCCCCTGCTCTCCGACCGCCATGCTCGCCGTCCTCATCAAGCGTTGGTGATTCGTGCTGTCGAATCGGCGTCCTCGCCCCGCAGCCCGCCGCTGTCCATACCCTATCCCCATGACCACCGAAACGACCGCGCCCGCCCAGCCTCCATGCCGCGACCTTTTCGAGCGCATGCCGCCGCTGCTGCTCATCGAACGCTTCCGGACCGGGTCGAACCACCTCGACCGCCGGGTGCTCGACCTCCCGCCCGAGCCGCTGCACCGCACGTTCGACGGCTCGGAACTCGACGACGCCGGCCAGCCGCTTCGGCTCGGTTCGTGGTCCGCCCAGACGCTGCTGGGGCATCTTGCCGACGCGGAACTCGTCTTCGCCCACCGCATGAGGCGGATCGTGGCCGAGGACGGCCCCACGCTCTCGCCTTTCGACGAGCACGCCTTCATCGATGCCGGGCTCTACGACCCGACCGACCGCGGCCTCGGCGGACCCGCGCCGGGCGGCTTCCCGGGCGGCAAACCCGTCGCCGGCTTCGTCGCCGTCATCCACACGACGCGGCTGTTCATGGGCCAGTTCCTCGCGACGCTCACCGATGAGCAACTCGCCCGCACCGGTTTGCATCCGCACGACGGGCCGACCTCCGTCCGCGACATCCTCAACTACGCGGCGTGGCACCTCGAACACCACGCGTTCTTCCTGAACGCCAAGCTCGACTTCATGCTCGGCTCGGCACAACCCGACGCGGGCGGCCCCTCCCGCGGCTGCGGGCCCGGCTGCGGCTGTCACTGATTCGCTTCCCAGATCGACCGCGGTCGCCGCGTCCAATGCTTTCGGGCGTAACGCCCCCACCGCTCCCCACACCGGTCTCCAGACACAGTGAACGCCGCTCGCTCGCTCATTCCGGTCATCGTCGGCCCGACCGCGTCGGGAAAGACCCGCCTCGCCGTCGCGCTCGCGAGCCTGTTGAACGAGCGCGCGGGCCGCTCGGCCGAGATCGTCACGATGGACTCGATGCAGGTCTATCGCGGTATGGACATCGGCACCGCGAAGCCGACCGCGGACGAACGCCGCCGCGTACCGCACCATCTCATCGACCTCGTCGAGCCGAGCGAGACGTTCACCGTCGACGCCTGGCTCGATCACGCCGAACGAGCGATCGACGACATCCGCGGCCGCGGGGCCGCCCCGATCGTCGTCGGCGGCACGCACCTCTACGCCAACGCGTTTCTCCGCGGCCTGTTTCAGGGGCCGCCGGCCGACGAGACGCTGCGTGCCGAACTCGCGTCGCTGCCGCCGGACGAACTTCGGGCCGAGCTCGACCGCATCGACCCCCAGGCCGCGCAGCGCATCCACCCCAACGACCGACGCCGAACCATCCGCGCCGTCGAGGTTCACCGCCTCACGGGCACGCCCATCTCCGAGCACCAGCGGCAGTGGAACGACGCCGCCGGCGTCCGAAGCGACGCGCGGCTGTTCGTACTCGCGTGGCCCACCGAAGCGCTCAACCGGCGCATCAACCAGCGCGTGCGCGACATGATCGCTGCGGGGCTCGTCGAGGAAGCGCGCGGGCTCCACGAACGCGGCGCCCTCGGCGAAACCGCCTCACAAGCGCTCGGCTACAAGCAACTGATCGCCCACTTCGAGCAGCGGTGTTCGCTTGACGACGCGATCGAACGGATCAAGATCGAAACGCGCCGCTTCGCGAAGAACCAACGGACGTGGCTCCGTCGCCTCGCCGCCATCCCAAGCGCGGTCGTTCTCGACGCGACCCGCAGCGAGCCGGGCGACTGGCCCGCCGCCGTGGCGGAAACGGCGTTTTACGCCGCGACGCCCGATCGGGCCGACGACTGACCCGCCACGATGTTCCAGCGATGGACCGGTGACGACCCCGCCGTGATCGTCAGAACGGAAGCCCGCTTAACGGAGGCTCGAAGCCGAGCAGCCGGTTGGTCCAGGCAGCAAGGAACGGGTAGCACACGAGCGCTACACCGGCCGCACCTATCCCCGCCAACGCCGCTCGACGCCGCTTGACCCCGTCGTCAGCGACCGGCCGGAACGCAAGCCCGAGCGCGATCACCGCGAGCAGCACGAGAGCGCCACACCACTGCGCCGTGCGGGCGGCCGGCCCGATCGATGCGGCGTATCCCTGAAATCCCTGCTGCGTAGAGACCCGCTCATCGAACGCGATCGCCGCCTTAAACGTCAGGTCGACGATCGCTGGCAGCGGCCACGCGAGCGAAGCCGTCCGCCAGGCGACGCTCGTAAAGCGGGGCCCATTCGCCCGCTCCCGATTGCTGCCAGAAACCGCGCGACCGACCGGCATGCCGACCGCTCGGACCGCGAGTACGGCCGCGCCCGCCGTCAGCGCTATGCTGATCAAGTACCGCAGGAGGAGAACGTCCGTAACGACGATCCGCGCGGCGACGGCGAGCCGCACGCACTCAAAGCCGAGGCGACCCCACCTCGTGTCGGGCGGAACAGGACAGGCCTGCGCGACGACCTCTCCGAACCCGTCCCCCACGGCGCCCACCGAGATATACCGCGTCGGCGACGGTCCGGCGAGGCCGAACGCTGCGCCGGACCCCGCCGGCAAACTCAGCACCGGATACAACGCGATCTCATGGATCGCGAAGCCCTGCGAGAACTCGTCGCGCCACAGGAACCACGGGCGGTCCTCGAAATCGTCCAACAACCACGCCTCGGGGTGCGAGGCGAATCCCGCCGTCGCCAGCGCGTCGAGCGCCCGCGCGACGCCGTCCGCTACCCACGACCCAGGCGCCGCCCAAACGGCCGCCTGGGCCGCGACGGCGACCCAGACGAAACACAACACAACAACAACACGACTTCCAGTTCGCACTTGAGTCCTCATGGAAGTTCGGGATCGATGTCGGCGTTGCCGGACAAGGTTGGCCACTCGGAACGATAGCCGTGGCGTAAAGATAGCCGGTCACGCCCGGTGTCGGACCAAGCGGAAAGGGCCGGTTCACCGCAAACCACTTGAATTGGTGGTTTTTCGCTTCGGATCGACCTGCGCGTCTTCACGTCCCTTGACTTCGCCGTCCGCGAACGATCAAGTCACCGCCTGCCGACGGCCCCCGGCGTTCGGGCCCGGCGACGCGTTTGCTGACCGCACCTTGCGAGAAATCGGGTTCTGATGGCCAAGAAGACCGCTTCCAAGAAAAAGACCACCACCAAAAAGCGGTCCACGCGGTCCGGCTCGGCGGCTTCGAACTCCGCGACCGCGGCCGGCAAACACCTCGTCATCGTCGAGTCCCCCGCCAAAGCCAAGACCATCAACAAGTACCTCGGCAAGGACTATGTCGTGAAGGCCTCGGTCGGCCACATCCGCGACCTGCCCTCCAAGAACCCCAAAGGCGTCAAGGCCCCAGTGCCGGGCGTCGATCTTGAGAACCGATTCACCCCCTCATACGAGGTGCTCTCCGGAAAGAACAAGACGGTCACCGACCTCAAGCGAGCCGCCAAGCAGGCCAGCGACATCTGGTTCGCGACGGATAAAGACCGCGAGGGCGAAGCGATCGCCTGGCATCTCGCCGAACTGCTGGGCGTGGCGCCCGAGGACGCCAAGCGGGTCGTCTTCAACGCCATCACCCGCCGTGACATCGAGCAGGCGTTCGCCAATCCCCACACAATCGACATGGACAAGGTCGATGCGCAACAGGCCCGCCGCATCCTCGACCGCATCGTCGGCTATCAGGTTTCGCCGCTTCTCTGGAAGAAGGTGGCTCGCGGCCTGAGCGCCGGGCGAGTGCAGTCGGTCGCCGTCCGACTCGTGGTGGATCGCGAACGCGAGATCCGCGCGCACGTTCCCGACGAATCGTGGGCGTTCACGGGGCGGTTCGCGATCGACGCTACGAAGGCCGCCGAACTCGTCGACGCGTGGAGCGATTTCGTCAGCGAGACCGACGAGAAGGGCAAGGGACCGACCATCAAGGCCCAGAACGCGTGGCTGAGCGATCGTCGCGCCTTCGCCGCCGAGCTTGTCGAAGTGGGAGGCGAGCGTTTCGCGATCACGCAGGAGGGCCGAGTCGCCCGCGGCGACGCCGCCGACATCTCAAAGCCCATCGAGGGCCACGAACCGGAAGACCTCACGCCCGAGGTCTCCCGCATCGCCGAACTCGCCGGGCTCGCCGACATCGAAGTCCGTTCCGACGTCGACGAGTTGGGCAAAGGCCCCGCCTATTACAAGCGCACCGTCACGGGCCGCGTCCTCCCCGAGACCCCCTACCGCATCAAGAGCGTCGAAACCAAGCCGACGACCACGCGGCCCAGGCCGCCGTTCATCACCTCCACGCTCCAGCAGTCGGCGTCGTCCTATCTGGGCTTCAACGCCCAGCGGACGATGCGCACCGCCCAACGCCTCTACGAAGGCGTCGACCTGCCCGGCGAGGGACAAGTCGGCCTCATCACCTACATGCGGACGGACTCGACGCACCTTTCGGGCGCCGCGCTCGAAATGGCCCGTGACTACATCGGCAAGCACTTCGGCGGCGTCTACCTGCCCGAGAAGCCGAACTTCTTCGGATCGTCCAACAAAGACGCGCAGGAGGCGCACGAGGCGATCCGCCCCACCTCGCTCAACTATCCGCCCGAAGAAGTCAAGTCGGCGCTGACGCCGGAACAGTTCAAGCTCTACGACCTGATCTGGCGCCGCTTCGTCTCGTGCCAGATGACGCCCGCACGCTTCAACTCGACGACGATCCTCATCGAAGGCGGCGCCGACCCGGCCGTACCGGTCACGTTCAAGACCACCGGCCGCGTGCTCGTCTTCGACGGCTTCACGCGCGTCGCCGGCCTGCCCGCTTCCGACGACCAGACGCTCCCCGACGTCAAGGAGCGCGACGAGGTCGCGCCGTTCTCCATCGAACCGCAGCAGAAGTTCACGCCGCCGCCAGCACGGTACTCAGAAGCGAGCCTGATCAAGACCCTCGAAAGCGAGGGCATCGGCCGGCCCTCCACCTACGCCTCGATCATCGGCGTCATCCAGGACCGCAAGTATGTCGAGCAGATCGCCCGCCGCTTCTACGCCACCGACCTGGGCGAGGTCGTCACCGACAAGCTCCGCGAAGCCTTCCCCGACCTGCTCGAGCTGAGCTACACGCGCGACCTCGAAGCCGAACTCGACAAGATCGAAAGCGAGCACATCGCCTGGCAAGACCTGCTCGACCAGTTCTATCGTGAGTTTCAGCCGCGGCTTGAAGCGGCCCACGAAGAGCTGACCCACGCAAAGGCCGAGACGCGCGAAGCGCCCTACGAGTGCGACAAGTGCGGCGCGCCCACCGTCTACCGCTTCGGCAAAAACGGTCGCTTCCTGTCCTGTTCGACCTACCCCAAGTGCGATTACGCCTGCCCCGTGGACCGCAACGGCAAGCCGCTGCCCGCCGAGTTCGTCAACGTCCGCTGCCCACAGACCGGCCGACCCATGATCCGCAAGACCGGCCGCTTCGGCCCGTTCATCACCACCATGACCGAAGAAGGCGAAGACCCCTCGACCGGTCTGATCCTCAACCTCGACAAGAAGAGCAAGGTCAAGGCGCCCTCGCAGCCGCCGCTCGAAACGGACCTGCCGTGTCCCAAGTGCGGCTCGTCGCTCAACCTCCGCGACGGCGTACGAGGTCCGTGGCTCGGTTGCTCGGCGTTTCCCAAATGTCGCGGCCGCGGTAAATGGGCCGAACTCGAAGACGAGAAGAAGAAACAGCTCGAACTCGAACTCGCCAATCACATGAAGCAGCACCCGATCCCCATCATCTACACACTCGACGGCAAGGCGCTCACCGACGAGAAAGGCCGTCCGCTCGCCGAGGCGCCCGCCATCGACGACCTACTCATCGACGACCCCGCCTCGGTCGAAAGCGGTTCGGCGGCCTGATCGCCGCCGCGATGACGCAAAACGCCATCGTGTTCCTCCTTGGGCGCGTTCGGGATAACCCGGCTTTCGCATGGTGGCGTGCGCAAACGTCGCGGAGATGCGCGGTTCGAGCATCCGCTGTCCGCCGCGGCTCGAAAGGCCGACCGTATGCTTGTCGCGCCATGGAGCACGCCGTGCTGAGAATGAGACCAGTTGAATCGAGCGTCCGTGAGACCCTTATCGGCGTCGCTTTGTGGTGCGCGCTCGCCGGTTGCGTGTCGCACGATTCGGGCTTCGACGAACCGCTGCGTCTGCCGGCCTCGTTTACGACAGACGGCGGATCGGTCACAGGCACGGCGGGCTCTACGCCGGCTCCGGACCGCTGGTGGCTGGCGTTCGAAGACCCGACGCTCGACGCGCTGCAGCGGGACGCGCTATCGACAAACTTCGACCTCGCCGCGTTCCGCGACCGCCTGCGAGCGGCCGGGGCCGTCGTCCGACGCGAACGAGCCGCACTGTTCCCTTCGTTCGACTATTCGGCGAACGCCTCCCGATCGTGGCGCGGCGACGACGATCGCGGCGGCGTCACCTCTTTCGGCGCGGGCGTCATCGGCGCGTACGAAGTAGACGTCTGGAACCGGATCGAGTCGGAGACCGACGCCGCGGCGTTCGACGCGGCCGTCGCCGCCGAGGCGTTGAAAGCGTCGACGATCGCTCTCTCCGCCGAGGTCGCCTTCACATGGTTCGCTCTGCTCGAACAGCGGGCGCAGGCGGACGTGCTTGAGCGTCAGATCGAAACCAACGAGAACGTGCTCCGCGTCGTGCGCGCCCGCTTCGGCGGCGGCGTGGTCCGGGCGTCCGACGTGCTCAGGCAGGAGCGGCTGCTCGAATCGACGCGCGAGCAGCGGGCGGTCGTCCGGGCGCGAACCGACACGCTCGAACACGCGTTACTCGTGCTGCTCGGGCGGTCGCCGACCGAAGAGCTGGACGTCGGCGCCGAGGAAGCGACGCTCCCGCAGCTGCCGCCCGCGCCCGCGCTCGGCCTGCCCACCGAACTCATGCAGCGCCGCCCCGACGTGCGTTCGGCGTTCTTCGACATCCTCGCCGCCGACGCGGAGCTCGCCGCCGCCGTCGCCGACCAGTATCCGCGTGTGACGCTGGGCCTCGACGCCTCGACGTCCGCGGAACAGGTCGCCGATCTTTTCGACGACTGGGCGCTGACGCTCGCCGCCGACGTGCTCGGCCCGATCTTCGACGGCGGCCGTCGCCGCGCGGAGATCGAACGCTCCCGCGCCGTCAAAGCCGAACGGATCGACGTCTACGCCCAGACCGTGCTGGTCGCCCTACGGCAAGTCGTCGACGCGCTCAGCCGCGAGTCCGTGCGAACCGAGCAGATCGACCGCATCGAGAAGCAACTCGACCTCGCCCGCCGTACCACCGAGCGCCTCAACCGCGAGTACCTCAACGGCGATATCCCGTACATCGACGTACTCGACGCGCTCACCACCGAGCAGCAACTCCAACGCGACCTCATCGAAGCGCGTTTCCAGCTCGTCTCGCACCGCATCGACCTCTACGAGGCGCTCGCCGGCGGATGGGAGAACATCATCCCGGACGACGACGACGCTGCCGACACCGGCGGCGAGGAGGCGTCTCGATCCGCCGGCCCGCGACGGCTTTCTTTGTCGAGCGGCGCCGACGACCCGCGCCGCATAGAAGCGTCGAGGCGCTCGGCATCCACACGGACCTCGAGCAACGGCGGCTGACCACACATGCGACGAGATTCCAACGAAGAACGGAATACGACGGCCGCCTCGAGCTCGCCGACGAACGAGACCGCGAAGACGCCCGAGGCCGGGACGCGAACTGGCGACGCGTCAGCCGCGCCATCGAACGGCGACGGCCGCGGCGGAGCGTCGCACCTCGAGCCCGCTGACAAGGCCGGCCAGCGTTCTCCCGTCGGCTGGCCGACGACCGACTCTGATCGCGACTCTCACCGCGCGTCGGGCGACGACTCGCCTGAAACCACCAAGCCGGCCAACCAGAGCGATCGCCCCTCCCGATCAGGCCCGACGAGCTCACAGCGGATCGCGCGCGGAGTCGTACAAGCCGTGCTCTTCATCGCGCTCGTCGGCGGTGGTCTCTACGCAGCGCGTTGGTTCAACACCACCGCCGGGAAGGCCGAGCGCTCCGCCGGTGAACAAAGCGAAGCGTCGCGCCTTGTCGACGTGGCGGTCGCGAGGCGGACCGACGCCAACGTTCGAGTCCGCGCGATGGGCGCGGTCCGACCGGCTCGTGAGGCCGTCGTGCGGCCCCGGGTCGCCGGCATGATCGTCGATCAGTCGCCGTCGTTCGTGCCGGGCGGCTTCTTCGACGCGGGAGAGTTCATGCTCCAGATCGAGCGTGACGATTACGAGCAGTCGCTCGTGCAGCGTGAGGCCGAACTCGCCCGCGCCGAAGCCGACCTCCAGATCGAATTGGGCGACCAGGCCGTCGCAGAAGAGGAACTCGAACTGCTGGAGATCGACATCCCGGAGATCAACCGCGACCTGATCCTGCGTATCCCGCAAGTGAACCAAGCGCGGGCGGCGGTGCGTTCGGCCGAGGCGTCGGTCCGCGCCGCCACGCTCGATCTTCGACGCACGACCATCGCCGCGCCTTTCTCCGGTCATCTGGTCAGCCGCGAAGCGTCGATCGGCAACAACGTTTCCGAGGGAGAGCGGCTCGCGACGCTTGTCGGCGCCGATGAGTACTGGATCGAACTCACCGTGCCGCTCGCCAGCCTGCGGTGGATCGAGCCCGCCTCGGCCGAGCGGCCCGGCAGCGCCGCCATGGTCACCGACCGCCGCGCGTGGCCGCCCGGCGCGACCCGCCAAGGCCGCGTCACCCAGCTCATCGGCGAACTCGAACAGGGCACCCGCCTCGCCCGCCTTATCGTCACGGTTCGCGACCCGCTCGCCCGCGAGAACCCGCAAGCGCCGTCGCTGATCGTCGACGCGTTCGTCGAGGTCGTCATTTCGGGACGAGTTCTCGACGACGTCGTCGTCCTCGACCGCGACCTCGTCCGCGAGAACGACACCGTCTGGGTGATGGGCGACGACGACCGACTGATCACCAAGTCCGTCGAGATCGCTTACCGCGGGCGAGACGAGGTGTACGTCACGGCCGGTCTGGAAGATGCTGACCGCGTGGTCGTCACGAACCTGACCGCTCCCGTCGACGGCATGTTGTTGCGGGAGAACCAGCGCGTCGATCCGGCCGGCGGAACGAACGACGAGGCCGACGCGCAAGCGGCATCGCCCGCTGCGGCTGCCGATCCGAGAGCGCCGGCATCCTCGCCCACCGATCGCGGCGGAAACACGGGGGTGCGCCGTGGCTGAACGTGACGCCCGACCGCCGACCGTCGAGCGCGAGTCCGACGCCGACACGACCCGCGGCCCCATCGCCTGGATGGCGCGCAACATCGTCGCCGCCAACCTCATCATGGCGCTGCTGATCCTCGGCGGTATCGGCATGGCCTTCTTCATCAAAAAAGAAGTCACGCCCAACGCCAGCCTCAACGTCGTCGAGGTCCGCGTCAGCTACCCCGGCGCCAACCCAGAAGAAGTCGAGCAGGGCATTTTGTTGCCCGTCGAGGAGGCGGTGCGCGGGCTCGAGGTGGTCAAAGAGGTCACGGCTACGGCGCGCGAAGGGTCGGGCCGCGTCAGCGTCGAGCTCACGACCGACGTCTCGCGAGAGCGCGGTCTGCAAGTCATCAACCAGGCCGTCGACTCGATCCAGACCTTCCCCGCCGAGGCCGAGCAACCGGATGTCCGCCTCCGCACGCAACGACGCGACGTGCTCGAGCTCCGACTCTTCGGCGACACCGACCATCGTTCGCTGTTCCGAATCGCCGAAGACGTTCGCGACCAACTCGTCCGCCGCGGCGGGGTCACACAGGTCGAGATCGACCGCAACCCGCAACGGATCGTCCACGTCGAAATACCTCAGGAGACCCTCCGCGTACACGGCTTGACGCTCGACGACGTCTCCGAAGCGATCGCCTCGTCCAGCGAAGACGTGCCGGCCGGGCGACTCGAAACCGACAAGGGCGACATCGCCCTTCGTCTCAAAGAACGCAAGCAATGGGCCCGCGAGTTCGCCGACATCCCCATCCTCGAATCCGAGCGCGGCGAGCCGATCCGCCTGCGCGACCTCGCCGACGTCCGCGACGGTTTCGAAGAGACGATGTTCTACTCGCGATTCTCCGGCGTGCCGGACGTCGAACTGGGCGTCTATCGCGTGGGTGATCAGTCGCCGATCGAGGTCGCCGAGGCCGTCGAACGCACCATGCGCGAGATCGAGTCGCAGCTGCCCGCGGGCGTCGAATGGAAGATCACCGACAACCGCGCCGACGAATACGAGGACCGCTTGTCCTTGCTGCTCACCAATGGCGGCATCGGTCTGCTGCTCGTGCTCGTCACGCTGGGCGTCTTCCTGCAGTACCGACTCGCCATGTGGGTGACCATCGGCATGTTCACCTCGTTCGTCGGCGTGCTGCTCTTTCTACCGCTGCTCGGCGTCAGCATCAACATGGTCTCCATGTTCGCGTTCCTCGTCGCGCTCGGCATCGTCGTCGACGACGCGATCGTGGTCGGCGAGAACGTCTACGAGTACCGCGAACGCGGCATGAGCGCGATGGACGCCGCCATCCGCGGCGCCAAGGACATGGCCGTCCCCGTCACCTTCGGCGTCATCACCACCTGCGTGGCGTTCGCGCCGCTGCTCTTCGTGCCGGGCGAGTTCGGCCTCATCTGGGCCACCGTCCCGCTCGTCGTCATCGCCGTCTTCCTCATCTCGCTCGTCGAAGCCCTTTTCGTCCTACCCGCCCACCTCGCCCACGCCTCGACCGAAGACGGCAACCGCGTCAGCCGCTTCTTCCACCAACGTCAGCAGAGCTTCTCGGGCTGGATCCGCTCGAAGATCAACGCTTGGTTCCGCCCCGTTCTCGAGTTCGCGCTCGCGTGGCGATACGCGACCATCGCGTTCTTTCTCGCCACGTTCGCCGCCGTGCTCGGATACGCGGTCAGCGATCGCATGGGCATGATCCTCATGCCCGAGGTTCCCTCGCAGGAGTTCGCCGCGACGGCGCGCATGCCTTCGGACGTCACCAACGCCGAGGCGATGCGCGTCACCGAACTGCTCACCGACGCCGCGCTCAAGGTCATCGACGAGAACGGCGGCGACCGGCTCGCCGAAGGCGTCAAGTCGAACATCTACGGCACCGCCGTCTCCGTCGACGTCATCCTCACCCGCCTCGACCCGAGACCGATCACCACCGACGAGTTCGAGCGCCTCTGGCGCGAAGAAGCCGGTCCCATCCCGTCGGCCACATCGCTCAGCTTCGAGATGGAAGGCGGCTTCGGGTTCTGGCGACCCGACATCGTCGTCGACCTCTCCCATCCGCAGATCGAAGCGCTCAACAAAGCCTCGACCGATCTGGTCGAGGCGCTCGAAACCTACGACGTCACCAGCGACGTCAACGACTCGTGGGAACGCGGCGCCGCCCGGCTCGATTTCACGCTCAACGAAAGCGGCGAAGCGCTCGGCCTCACGCCCGAGACCGTCGGCCGACAGCTCCGAGCCGCGTTCCAAGGCCGCGACGCCGTCCGATTTCTCCGCGGGCCGAACGAGGTCCGAGTCCGCGTCAAGCTCCCCGACCGCCAGCAACGAAGCGAGTACGACGCCGAGAATCTCATGATCCGCCTCCCGTCGGGCGGCGAGGCTCCGCTCTCGGAAATCGCCGACGTAACGTGGAGCGAGACGTTTCGCTCGATCGAGCGGCGCCAGGGACGCCGCATCGTCACCGTCGACATGGACGTCAACCCCTCCAGCCAGATATCGCGCATGCTCACCACCATGCGCGAGGACGTGCTGCCCGATCTCGTGGCGGAGTATCCAGGGCTGACGTGGTCGTTCCAAGGACAACAGATCGAGATGCGCGAGTCGCTTACCGCTCTCTTCGGCGGGCTCGCCCTCGCGCTGCTCACCATGTACGCGTTGCTCGCCATCCCCTTCCGAAGCTACATCCAGCCCCTGATCGTCATGGCCGCGGTCCCCTTCGGCGCGTTCGGCGCCATCGTCGGGCACATCATCCTCGGCTTCCCGCTCTCCGTCCTCAGCCTCATGGGAATCGTCGGGCTTTCCGGCGTCGTCGTCAACGACTCGCTGATCATGGTCGACTACGCCAACAAGCTCCGGCGGCAAGGCCACGCCCCGCTCGACGCCATCACCCTCGCCGGCGTCCGACGCTTCCGGCCCATCCTCCTCACCACCCTCACGACCTTCGGCGGCCTCGCCCCCATCATCTTCGAAACCTCCAGGCAGGCTCAGTTCCTCATACCAATGGCCGTCTCGATCGGCTTCGGCATTCTCTTCGCCACCGGCGTCATCCTGCTCATCGTGCCGTGCTTCTACATGGCGGTCGAAGACCTACGCCGTTTGCTTGGAGTGGGCCAACAAGACGATCGGTTCGCGCAATCGAGCGAAGTCGCGGCGCCATCGACCGGCTCGGCCCTTCCGTCCACCGCGTGAGGGCGAGCCGTCAAGCGGCCGGCGATCAGGCCGTCAGGCGCCAGTTGTCCAAGTTCGCGAACGCGTTCGCCATGGCTTCGCGCGGCACGAACTGCACCCCGACGCGGTGATACCGCTGGTCGATGGGCTTGGCCGAGCAGAACCGCACGATGCCCCCCGCCGTGACCCGGCGATCCTTCCCCGCTCCCATGACGACGATCACGTGGCCGCCGACCGACAGCGGCTGATCGCAGAACAGCCCGATCCCACCGCGCGTAATGTTGATCGCCGGTGTCTCCACCCGCTTCAACGGTCGCTCGAACGAGTCCAGAATCACCAGCTCTACATGCCGGCCGAAAGTCGTACGATCCTCAGAACGACGCGGATCGACTCCACTGTCTGCATCGTCCCAGCAGATGATCGGTACAGGCTCGCTCATCGCCTTCGACCTCCAAGCGCCCCGGCCCGCCACCATCCGCGAACCTCAAAGAGATCGGCCGATCGACTCCGACTCCTGAGCGCTCTTCGTCGCCCCGCCGGTCCGACGCCTCGTCCTTGGAACGTCGGCGTCACGAGCCGACTCCGATCGACGCCCAGTCGAACGTCGCCACCAGTTCCGGCTCGTTGGTGAACTCGATACCGAGCGCAAAAAAACCGCGAACGCCAGACTCCGTACAGTGCCGCACCACACCCGAACGACAGACGCGGTCATCTCCTCCTCCGCGTCTTCCGCTGAGGCAGAGCAACACCTTCTGACCGGGCTCCAAACCCTGATCCGCCAGCAAGCCCACGCCGCCACGCGACAGATTGAACGTCGGGAACCGTTCGTGCGCGACCGGCTCGCCGGCGTCGCCGAGGACGACGAGGTCGATCCACCGCTTCAACGAATCGCGCGGCTCGGATCGCCGTTGCTCCCCGTCTGGTTGATCACGCCCGGGCGGCGCAGCGGATGACGTCGGTGATTCGATCATGCGATTACTTTCCCCGCGACCTGGCGGGACTTCGGTCAATCGACCATGAACCTCTTCGGGTCGATCCGGCGCACGGACGAATATCTACGCTCGTGCGGGGCCGAGTTCCCACAAACCGGTTCGGGTCACGTGACCTGCGGGCGTCGGGAACGTCCGAATACCGACGCCGACGCTCTTCGGGTGAGGCGCCCTCAAGGGTCCGCCCTTTTGGTCCCGACGCGCCGTGATCGCCGACACCGGAGACGCGCCGTCTCAGCTCTTCGCCTTCCCCCGCTGCTTCTTCACCTGTTCGATCGTGTCCGCCGAGCACAGCAGGTGCAGCGTCAACGCCGCCAGCAGCACGACCCACCACGGCAACTCTCCGAGTCCAGGCGTCTCCAGCGCCGCCGCCAGGTGATCGTCGAAGGTCCACCACAAGAAGAAGCCGATAATCCACTGCATCGCCGCCGTCCTTTCTGCGGATCGCATCGGGCTGACAGAGGTTGTTCGGATCGGCGCGACGTCGCTTTCCGCGTTCGGCCCGCGTCGTCCGCCCACGCGTCGCCGCTGCCGACCGAGGCGACCTTCAGGCGCCCGTCACGCCGTCGACGCCCGAAGCAGCGTGCCGATCGGCTCGCCTTGGAGGAAACGCGTCAGGTTGCCGGGCCGGTCGAAGTTGCACACGGCGATGCTGATCCCGTGCTCTTCGCACATCGTCAGCGCCGCGAGGTCCATCACCTTGAGCCGCCGGTCGAGCGCTTCATGGATCGGCAGCGTGTCGAACCGCGTCGCCTCCGGATTCTTCGCGGGGTCGTCGCTGTAGACGCCGTCGACTTTCGTGGCTTTGAGGATCGCGTCGCAGTCGAGCTCGACGGCGCGGAGGGCCGCGCCGGAATCGGTCGTGAAATACGGCTGGCCGACCCCCGCCGCGACGATCACGATCAGCCCCGCCTTGAGCGCCTGGTCCGCCTCGTGCCGATCGAACCGACGGGCGATCGGGTCGACCGGCACCGCGGACATGACCTCCGCCGTCGCACCGTGATGCTCGAGCGCGCCCTGCAGCGCGACCGCGTTGATGATCGTCCCCAGCATGCCGATCTGGTCCGCCGCCGCCCGGTGGATCAGCTTGTGCCTCGCCAGCTCCGCGCCCCGCACGATGTTCCCGCCGCCCGGCACGACGACCAGTTGCGTCCCGGTCCGCGTGTACGCGTCGATCAGCTCCGCCGCCGTTCGCGCTAGGTGTTCCGGGTTGATGCCTAGGCCCTTCGAGGACGTCGTTCCGCCGGCCATCGCTTCGCCCGACAGCTTCAAAAGGACACGACGGAACTTCGGTCGGCCCGTCGAACTCGCGTCCTTCGCGTCCGGCCCGGACGTCGCCTCATGAGACGGGGCCTCCGCACCGCTCGACCCTGCCTTCGTCATCGCGAACTCGCTTCCGGTTCGGGGTTCCGTCGCGCCGCCGCTCAAGCCGCGACCTCCGCCCGATTGGAAGCGCCCTTCTCACGCCGGTCAAGTCGCCCGCGCTGTTCGGCCCTCGGGCGGAAACGCCCCGATCGGCGAGCCGACCGGAATCGGGCCCCTGCCACGAGCGAAACCGTCAGCCCCCACTCGCTTGTATAAGCTCAGGCGGGCGGCCTCCGTCGCCCGCCGTCGTGCTCGCTACGCGCCCGACGAAGGGAACCACTATGCACCATCCCGCCGGCCAAGACGGCGGCTGGACAACGCAACAGCCCCCGAACGCCGACCGCCGACGATGGTGGTCCTGGTCGCGCCAGACCCTGCTCTTTGCGCTCGCCGTTTCGCTGTTCGTCCATGCCGTGCTTCTTCTGTGGGCGAGCCTCACCATCTGGGCTCAGGCGCCGGCCTCGGCTTCGCAGGGCGACGGCGAGTCGCCGCTCGCCGTCATCGCCGAGGGCGAACTCAGCGACGTTCTTCAGGTCGGCCTCGCCGACGAAGTCCCCACACTCAGCGAACTCGAAGAACCCACAATCGACACCGAGGGTCTCGACGCCGCCGTCCCCGAGACCGACCTTTCCGCTCTCGACGTTTCCGACATCGGCCAGCTCGGCGGCGCCGGCGACGTCGACACCGAAGCGGGCGGCGCCGTCTTCGGCGGCGGCGGCGCACGGTTCTTCGGTGTCGAAGCCCGCGGCAGCCGCTTCGCCTACGTCCTCGACATCTCCGGCTCGATGGACGGCGAACGCATGGCCCTCCTCCGCGGCGCGCTCGCCGCCTCCGTCGGAGGACTCCTCGACCACGCCCAGTTCCTCATCGTCATGTACAACCACCAGGCGATCCCGCTCGGCGAGACCGCGTGGCGCCGCGCCACCGACGCCGCCAAATCCGGCGCGCTCGCCGGCTTCAACGCCGTCGATCCCGCCGGCTCGACCAACCCCGTCCCCGCCTTTCGACTCGTCTTCGCCACCAACCCGGCGCCGGACGCCGTCTACTTCATGACCGACGGCGCCTTCGCCGAAGCCGTCACCGACGAACTCCTCACCCTCATCCGCTCCGCCTCCGGCGGCAAACGCGTTCCCGTCCACTGCATCACGCTGGTCGAAAACGACTCCGCTCAAACCATGCAGACCATCGCCCGCATCACCGGCGGCTCCTACACACATATCCAAGGAAACGCTCCATGAGCGGATGCACCATCAAAGCCGTCGCGCTGCTCGCGATGCTGGCCGTACTGTTCGTCGCCGCGCCGATCGTGTTCGGCCGCGTCGTCCTCCGCAGCGGGCTCGTCGAGACCGGGCCCATCGTGAAGCTCTCCGCAGCGGGCGTCGAAGTCGGCGGCGCCGCGCCCCGCGTGATCGGCTGGGACGCCGTCGCGGCGGTCGAAGGTGAGCGTGCCGACGACGCCCGCGCGTTCGCTCGACTCGCCGACGCGGCCTGGCGCGCCAAGTCGCGCCTGCAACGCGGCGATTTCCGCCTCGCTTCGCCGCTCTTCGCCGAACTCTTCGAGCGGCACGCCGACGCGGGCGGACCCACCGCACTGCTCATCGCCGAAGGGCATCTCCGCTGCTCGCTCGCGACCGGCGATATGGCCGACGCCGCCCACGCCTGGCTCCACGCGCATCGGCTCCGCACCGCCGGTCTCGGCCTCGCCGGCGAACGACCCGGTCCCGGGAGAGCCCTCGACGCACAAACGCTGCTCAGCCCGCAACTGCCTCCCGTCTTCGCCGCCGACGCCGGGCTCGCCGCTCGCCTCGACGAGCTCTCCCAACGCCCGCCGACCGCGGAAAGCGAAGCCCAAGCCTCCGGCGTCGACGCCGACGCCGCCACTTCCACCGACGTGCTCGCCGCGCTCTACGCCGTCGCCGCCCGTCATGCTGTCGACACGAGCGGTCCCCCTGGCGCCGCGTCTTCCAGCGTCGACATCGCCGAGGCTCTCGCTGCCGCCGACCGCCTCGCGACAAGCGACCCGGGCGTGGCGTTCGTCCGCGACCTCGTCGCCGCCCAGGCCGCCGAGACCGCCGAAGCCCGCGCCGACGCCCGCGCCGCTCTCCTCGCGCGCCTCCGCGACGAGCCCGGCGGCTGGCGCGAAGCATGGGTCCGTGCCGCACTCGGCCGATCGCTTGCGCACGAAGCCGACGAAGACCTCAAGCGGCTCGGCGTCCTCCAATCGCTGCACGTTCCCGCTCGCTTCCTCCGCGAGCAGCCCTACCTCGCCGGCGCCGCGATCGCCGACGCGGCGCGAACACTCCGTTCAACAGGCGACGCCGACGCCGCCCGGCGCCTCGCCGCCGAACTCGCCGCCTCGCTCCCGAGTCACCCCGCCATCGACGCGCTCGCCACCGACGAGGCGGGACGGTGATCGCCCACCCGGTGCTCAACTCCGCGTTTTCCGACCCATGCCGCGGTACGCTCCGCAAGGCTGCGGCGTTTGTTTCCACCATCGCCCGCGGCGACGGCCGTTCAGGGACGAACGCTCTGCATGTGTTCCGCAACGACGCCAAGGAAGGACCCGCCCACACCATGCCGACCGTGAAGGCCTTCGCCCCCTCCGCCGCTCCCGCGCAACGACGCTCGCCGAGCGCCGTGCCGTTCGCGCTCGTCGCCGCCGTCTCCGTCGGCATTCCGTTCGCCCACGCGGCGAGCGCCGCACCTCCACCGCCCGACGCTCCCGACGCCGACGCGGGCATGTCCATGCTCGAGTTCATCCAGGCCGGCGGCTCGATCGGCTACGTCATCATCCTTCTCTCCCTGCTCGCACTCGCCCTCGCCGTCGTTCATCTCATCCGCATCCGCAGCAGCTCGCTCGCCCCCGAAGGCGTCGTCGCCGATCTCCGCGACCTGCTCTCCGCGCGTCGAGTCGACGAAGCCATCGCCTACTGCGAGCGCGAAGACACGCAGTGCTTCCTCACCAACGTCATGCGCGCGGGCCTGCTGCGCTACCGCCGCTCGCCCTTCGGCGCCCTCGAACTCAAAGCCGCGCTCGAAGAAGCCGGGCAGGAGCAGGTCTCGAGGCTCACCCGCTCGACCGACGGACTCGCTCTCGTCGCCTCCATCGCTCCCATGCTGGGACTGCTCGGCACCGTCGTCGGCATCAACGGCGCCTTCGCAACCATCTCCTCCGCCCAAGGCTTCTCCAGACCCGACCAACTCGCCGGCGACATCTCTCTCGCTCTCGTCACCACCATCATGGGCCTGGTCCTCGCCATCCCCGCTACTTCCGCCGTCACCTACTTCCGAAACAAGATCGAGCGGCTCGCCGCGGACATCGCCGTCGTCGTCGACGAACTCGCGATCTACGTCGAAACGCCCGGGCAACAACAAGCCCAGCAGCAGGCGACCCAAAGCCAGACGCAGCGGCCGCCGGCGACGCCGGGCCGCGCCGCGCAGCCCTCCGCCGCTCAGAACCCCCCGCCCACGTCGCCGCGACCGGCGGACTCCCCCTCCGGCGCCGTCAACATGACACCGCCACCCAGACCCGCTCGCCCCGACTCGCCCGGCGCCCCGCCCGCCTGAACCGACCGAAAGACCCACACCCGACCGGCGGCTCGAAACGCCGAGTGACACCCCATGCGATTCCACGGACAACATCAGCGAAACCGCGTCACGCTCCCCGACATCACGTCGATGGTCGACGTCGTCTTCCTGCTGATCATTTTCTTCCTCACCACGTCCTCGCTCGTCCGCGCCACCGTCAGCGAGATCGACCTCGCCGAAGAAGCCGGCAACGTCGAGGCCTCACTCGAAGAACGCGGCCTCGTCGTCAACGTCACCCCCGAGGGTCTCTACCTCGTCGAGGGCGACGCGGTCCCGCTCGATTCGCTGCTCGGCATGATCGCCGCCGAGGCCGACGACGAGGCCGGTCTCGCCGACGTCGAGGTACTGGTCCGCGCCGACAAAGACGCCCCGCTCCGGCCCGTCAACGCCCTCGCCTCCGGACTCGTCGAACTCGGCGTCCGTGACTGGAAACTCGCCACGCGCGTCCCGCCGGGCGTCGCTCCGACAGCTTCACGCAACGCACCGGAGCGCCCCTGATGGACTTCACCCAAAGCAAACGCTCGGCACGCTCGCGGCTCATGGGTGGTCTCCAACTCACCAGCATGGTCGACGTCATCTTCCTGTTGCTCATCTACTTTCTGCTCACCACCACCTACACCCCGCCCGAGGCACGGCTCACGCCCGCGTTGCAGGCCGAACGCGTCAGCGGCGGCGCCGCCGCCGACCTCGAGCCCCAGGTCGTCCACGTCGAACTCGTTGACGGGCGCCCCGGCTTCCGCATCGGCGAACGCGTCCTCCGCGAACAATCCTCGCTGCGAAACGTCTTACAACAACTGCCCAAAGACGCCGGCGTCTTCGTCCGCGGCGCACACGACGCGCCCGTCGGCTTCGGTGTCGCCGCACTCCAAGCCGCCTACGACGCCGGCTTCTTCAAGGTCACCTATGTCCCAGCGCGATGAACGCACCATGACGACCGCCGGACCCGGACCCCGACGCGCTCCGCGCGTCGCGCGAACGTCGCCGCGTTTCGCGGCCGCTGCGCTCGCGTTCGTCGCCTCGATGTCGACCGCTTCGTCCGCGCTCGCGCAACCCGCCGACGCCCCCGAGGCGACTTCCGTCCCCCCCACCGAACTCATCGCGCTCGGCGATCACCAAGCCGCCGACCGCCTCGACGTCTATCTCGAGCGACTCGGGCTCACCGCGCTTCAAGCCGAGCACATGGCCGCCCGCCTCGACGCCGCCGAAAGCGATGACGAACGCGAACGTCTCGTCGAGCGTCTCGCCAGGGTGTACGCCGCTTTGCTTGAATCGGCCGACTCGCTCGATCAGCAGCGCCGCTGGGAGCGTCTCGCTCAGGACCTGCTCGACGAGGCCGACGGGCCCGCAGCGCGCGAACTCCGGCTCGGTCTCGCCCGCGCCGCCTACATCCGGGTCGAGCAAGACGCCGAAGGCTGGATCATCCGCGTCTCCACCTCGGCCGAACGCGGCTCGGCGCTCGCCAGACTCGAAGAACTCGCCGGCCGGCTCAACGACCTCGCCGAAGACGCCGACGGCGCCGTACGCGAGTACGAGGAGATCGAAGACCGCGCCCGCGGCGAGGCCGCCGAAGAAGCCGGCGCCCGACTCAGCGACGCCAGGCGTCAGCGATCTATGGCCCACTACCTCGCCGGCTGGGCCAATTACTACGCCGCCGAACTCGAACTCGACCCGCAACAAGCCGAAGACCGCGCCCGCAACGCCCTCCGACACTTCGGCTGGCTCCTCAACGCCGAAGCCGACGCCGAACCCAACCTTTCCACCCTTCCCGTCGAGACGCTCACCTACGAGCACGTCGCCCGCTCGGCCCTCGCCGTCCCCGCCGCGCTCAGCCTCCTCGCCCGCGGCGGCGAAGCTTTGCGCTGGCTCGACCTCATCGAAGACGCACCGACGCTTCCCCGACGCGTCGCCGAACAGCTCTTCGCACGACGCCTCCTCGTGCTCGCACGCGATCGGCGTTGGGTCGAACTCGAAGACGCCGTCGCCGAGCGCCGCACTCTCGACGCAGACACACCGTCCGCCCTTGCCGCCGAGCCGCTCACCGTGCCCGAAGCGAGGCTCCTCGCCGTTCTCGCCTTCGAGGGGCTGAACGACGACTCCGCCCGCGCCTCGCTCGAACACGAGCGCATCGCCGCCCTCCGCGATCTCGCCATCTCCGACCTCGCCGCACGCGGCGAACTCGGACACGTACTCGACCTCGCCGCCACCCTCGGCTTCGACCGACTCGGCGAGAACACCTTCGTCTCCCACCAAGTCCGAGGCCTCGTCCTCTACGACGACGCCAGACAACTTCACCTCGACTCGGACCACGCCGACGCACAGGGCCCATCCGCTGAGCGTCCGACCGACGACCCCGAAGCTCGGCAAGCGTACCGCCAAGCCGCGTCCCAATTCGCCATGGCGATCAACAGTCCCGACGCCGGCCGCTTCCCGGCAGCGCTCGCGCAGACCGCCATGCTGCGAGGTCTCGCCCTCTACTACGCCGGGTTCACCGACGACCCGAACCAGGCCGGCCTGCTCGCCGCCGCCAACGGCTTCCTGCGCGCCGCCGACGCCTTCGACGCCTCCCAGCCTCGCCGCGCCGCCGACGCCCTCTGGATGGCCATCCGCTCCCTCGACCTCCAGCTCGAAGCCATGACCGAAGCCGACCAGCAAGCCGGCGCCGTCCGCGTCGACCGCGACGAACTCATCGCCCGCTTCCTCCGCGATCACCCCGCCCACGAGCGCGCCGCCGCGCTCCTCCTCCGGCAGGCGCTCGACGACTCCCTACCCGCCGACCGCCGGCTCGCGCTGCTGCTGCGCGTCCCCGAATCGAGTTCGCTCTACGAAGACGCCCGGCGACACGCAGCCCATGTCGCCTACGAAGCGTTCGTGGGCGCTCCCGATGCGGACGACTTCCTCGCCTCTCGCTACGTCGAGATCGCCGAGCCGCTGCTCGTGCTCGATCGCCGCCGCGCCTCGGCCGGCGATGCCGACGCCGCCCGGCGCGCCGCCCTGACCGCCCGCCGCGTCGTCGAAGCCGTGCTCGCCGCGCGCGTTCCCGATCTCGCTCGCGCGCAACGAACGCTCGACGTGATCGAAGGGCTCATCTCCGCCGATCTCATCCCCTCCGACGACCTCGTCAGCGAACTCAACTATCGCCGCGCCCAAATCGCCCTCGCCCGAGGCGACGAAGCCGAGGCCCAGCGTCTGCTCGGCCGCGTCGAAGCCGACGACGAACGCTTCGGACCCGCCGCACGCCGCCTCATGTATCGCGACGCGCTGGTCCGCTGGGAACGCGCCCGAGCCGCCCAACGAACCGTGGGCGACACCACCGAGGACAATCAGCCCGACCCCGCCGCCGACGACGCCGCGCTCGACGCGGCTCGAAGGCTCGCCGCCGTCGGTCGGCGCCTGCTCATCGAGTTCGACGCTATGCCGCTCGAACAGCGGCCCGACGGCGTCATCTCCGTTCAGCTCAACACCGCCCACGCCCTCCGCCACCTGTGGAACGTCGAACGCGACGCCGCGGCGCGCGACGAAGCGCTCATGCTTTACCAACGCGTTCTCGACGCCGTTCCCCGCAGCCGCGAAGCGCTCCGGGGCTTCGCCGAACTCGCCGAAGACGCCAACAGACACCGCGAAGCGCTCGACGCCTGGCGCACCCTCCTCGCCGCCGCCGACCGCGGCGCCGACGAGTGGTTCCGCATCCGATACCGCCACGCCCGCACGCTCGCTCGCGTCGACCGCGAACGCGCTCGGAGCATCCTCGCGCAGCACCGCACCCTCTACCCGAACTGGGGCCCGGAACCCTGGGGCGACCGCCTCCGCGAACTCGCCGACGAACTCGGGGTCCAGCCGTGAGCCGCCTCGACCTCGCCTCCCATTTCCTCCCCGGCGCCGACCGCTCGACCGGCCCCTTCGGCCTGCTCGCGCTGCCCGTCGAGATCGTCGAGCCCGCCGCCGTCGACGACGCGCTCGCCAAACGGCTCGCCGAAATCGCCCGGCATCCGCAAGCCGCCTCCGAAGAAGCCCAAGCCGTTCGCGATTCCCTCTTCGTCGCCGCAGCTCAGCTCCGCGACCCCGCCGTTCAACGCGCCCTCGTCATGCGCCTCACCGGCCGCCATCGCGAGCCCACCGCGCCCGCCGCCCGCGACGCCGGCAGCCAAGCGACCCCCGAGCCGCTCACCCAGGAGGAAGCCGGCGCCGTCGAATACGTCGGACGCGGCGTCCCCATCGACCAGTTCCGCCTCGCCGCTCGTCACGTCCTCGCCGCCACCGGCGGCTGGAACGCCCAAAGCAAACGCCGGCTCGGCGCGCTCGCCCAAGGCGAACACGTCGACGCCTCCCAACTCCGACGTGTCCTCGTCGACATCAACCGCGCCGAATCCGGCCGAGCCTTCCGACACGGCGCGTCGCCGTCGCACACGCCCGCCGGCGCGAACCGCTCCGATCGCCCCGCAGATGCTCAATCCGATCCTCAAGACGCCTCGAATGCTCCACACGACCACCCGGCCGACCGCCGCCACGCACGCGAAGCGCTCATCGCCACTTCCCACCGCCATCTCCACGCCGACGCGATCGACGCCGCCCCCCGATCGCCCCAATGGCGCGCCGTGATCAACGTCGCCACCGTCGTCCTCTTCATCACCACCGGCATCCTGCTCGTCAGCGTCGGCATCGTCATCGCCGACCGCAATGCCGCCGCCTCGCGGGTCAACCTCGTGACCATGGACGCCCCGGGCCGACCCGACGACGCCGACCCGAACCGTCCCGCCGGCAACAACGTCGACGCCCCACCGCCCGAGCGTGTCACCGCCAACGACGTCGCTGAGATGGGCGCCGCCGTCCCGACTCGCGAGCTCGGCTTCGCCGACGCCAAGACCCTCTACCGCGCCTTCCTCAGCCTCGACCCCGACGCCTTCGCCGACGACCGCGACGCCGCGCTCCGCCGATTCGAGGCCGCCATCAAAAGACTCTCCACCGCTTGGCCCGATTTCGAACCCGGCCCGGTCGAAGACGTCGGCTCGCCCATCGCCGACGCCATCGAAGCAGCCCAAACCGCCGACCCGCCGGCCGCCGACGACGCCCTCGGCATCGTCGTCGAACTCGCCCTCCGCCTCGATCGCGCCGATCGCGAGAGCCTCCCCATCGCCCGCGACGACGTCTTGGCTTACGTCTTCGCCGCCGCCCTGCTCGACCAACTCGCCGACGACCTTCCCCCCGCACTGGCGGGCGACGCCGCCGACGCGGCGCTGCGTGCGTTCAGCGGCGACGATTCGCTCCGCGACGCACGCTTCCGCGCCGGCGCGGTCGAAGCGCCAGCCGCCGACGGCCTGTGGCGCGGCGTCGAGCTCGCCCTCTACGACACAGCGACCCGCCTCGTCGATCAACTCAACCAACCCCAACCACCGGACGGCGCCGACCGCGCCTGGGCCGGCCTCGCCGACGCCGCCGCCGCCTTCGCCGCCGCTCAACCGACCCGCGGCGCCGCCTTCAACCTCGCCACCCTCGAAGCGCTGCTCAAACGCGCCCCCTCGCCCGGCTCCAGCCGAGCGGCCGCCGCCGCATACGACGCCATGCTCGCGGCCACCCGATGGGCCGGCCCCGACGGCGAACCCGCTCGACGCCGACTCGTCCGCTGGTATCGCGATGAAGCCCTCCCCGCCGACCGGCTCTCCGAACTCTCCAGCAGGCTTATCGACGCCGGTCGCCTCCAAAGCCTCGGGCCCGAGCAGCGTTTCCCCGCCGACGCCGCCGGCGCCGCACGCGACGAGGCGGCCACACGCCTCGCCCGCGCCCTCGGCCTCCCCGATGCCGACCCCACCGACCGCTTCATCGCCGAATGGAGCGCCCAAGCCGACGCCATCGCCGACGACGACCCGCGCTCCCCGCACGGCCGCGCCCTGCTCACCGCCGCCTCCGCCCGACTCAACCACGCCGCCGCAGCTTGGTGGGCCGGCCGCGACGCCGACGCCGGCGCCGCCCTCGCCCAAACCGTCGCGCTCCGCAACCGCGCTCTCACCGCCGACGACGCCTCGCGCCCTCCGAACGACGCCGACCTCGGTTCGCTCAATTCCATCAATCGCCAAGCGCCCGTCGGCGCCGCCGCCGGCCCCGAAGGCGCCTTCGACCCGGCCGACCCCGACGGCCGCTGGGCGCAGGCCTTCCTCAACCAACGCCGCGACCGCGACCGCGCCGTCGCCCTGCTCAATCAACTCCAGGCCCGCGGCGGCGAAATCGGCCGCGTCGACGCCGCCGTCCTCTCCGACGCCGCCCTCCGCATGACTCCCACCTCCGCACGCGCCGCCGCCCAGCGCGCCGCCCTTCGCTACACCGACCAGCGCGTCATGATCGCCGCTCTGCTTGAGGGCCTGCCGGACGCCGCCGAGCAACGCGACGTGTCCGACATGATCGAACGCATCACCGGAGACTCGCTGCCCGATCCGCGTGAAGACGCCTGGCGCCCCGCCGCCCGGGCCGCGCTCCTCGTCCACCTCATCGACATGCTCGACACGCCGGGCGGTCCCGCGCTCGACGCCGCGGCCGCCGAAATCGCCGCCGCCCACCGCAACACCGCCGCCCTCGTCGCCCCGGCCGCCGAGCCCTCGTCAGACGATCAAACAAACACCACGCCGCCGCCGATGAACGCGGCATCCGGCATCGACGCCCTCGACGCCGCCAGCTCGCTCCGCGACGCCTGGGCTCGCCGCGCCCGCACCTTCGCCCAGACCGGCGCCGTCTTCGCCGACCTCGTCGAACTCGAACGACTCCACCGCGGCCGGCTCGACCTCGCCGAAGGCCCCATCCAACGCTTCACGGCCGAGCAAGCCGCCGCCGCCGAACTCATGGCGTGGACCGTCTCCGTCGAACGCGCCTCGCAGGCCGCCCAAGTCGCCGACCGCGTCCGCGCGTTCCGCAGCGAACTCGCCGCTGCCGGCGACGCGTTCCGACAAATACTCGCCTCCGAACGGTTGATGAACGACCTCTGGCTGCTCCGACTCGGAGCCGACGAACGAACACGATGACCGCTCCGCCCTCCACCAATTCGCCCGACCGCGCGAACGCCGACCGCTCGCGACCCCGGCGCCACGGAACGCTCGCCGTCGCGCTCATGTCCCTCGGCGCCGCGATCGCCGTCACCCTCGCCCAGCCGGCCGATTCGGGCAGCGTGCGGCCCGCGGCTGAGCCGACGGAGATCGATCGACCCGCCTCGCTGACGGCCCAGCCCCTCGCCTCCATCGAAGACCGCCTCCGTGAACTCTCCGGCGACGACCCGCTCGCCCACTTCCGCCTCGCCGAAGACCTCGCCTTCAACGTCGGCACCACCGAGGCCGTCCGCCTCGCCCGACAGCTCTTCGTCGTCGCATGGGAGATCGATCGCGAACTCCCCGCCGACCGCTCCCTCGGCATCGGTCGAAGCGTCTGTCTCGCCCTCGCCGATCTCGCCGCCCCCGAGCAACGCCGCTACCTCCTCGCGCTCGCCGACGCCGCCACCGACGATCGCGACGTCGTCGCGCCGTGGGTCGCGCCCTCTTTGTCCCAAGGCCTCGGCAAAGATTGGCTCGCGGCCGACCCACGCGACTCGCTCCGACTCGCCCAGGCCATCGCCCGGTTCCGTGCCGGCGACGGCGTCGCCCTTCGCAGGCTGCTCGACGAACTCGACGTCGTCGCCCTGCTCACCAACGCCGCCCTCGACCGCCAAGCCGCCCAGCGCCTCGCGCGAGTCTTGTCGGTCCTTGAAGAAAACCCCCGCTGCCCTCGTTGCCGCAACGACCGTGTCGTCCCCGCCAACCGTGGGCCAGACCAGGCCGGACCCCGTTACGTCCTCTGCCCGACCTGCGGCGGTCACACCGGCCCGAAGCTCACCAACGCCCAACTCGCCGAACTTCTCCGCGCCCAAGCGCTTCTCTTACGCGTGGACGCTGAGACGTGGACCGGGCAACGCCTCATCGACGGCGCAACGCCCATCCGCACGCTCGATCCGGCCGGCCTCGCCGAAGCCGTCCACCTCCCGCCAGGCGCGCGCCGCTACGTCTTCCCGCAGGGCGAGCCGCTCCAGGGCGCGTGGCGCTGAACGCGCCACGACCTCGACGATCGCAACCCGATCGTCGAAAGACACCCACACCGCGATATCGCTCGACCGAACGCCGCCCGCCCGCTTCGGCGTCTTTACGCCACCGCCCCGGGCTTCACTTCGACCAGGAACTTGTGCTTCCGCTTCGCGACGTCCACAACCTCGTCCAACTGCGGCTTGTTCGTCATCTGCCACGTCGCCCACACCGTATTCCCCACCCGCTTGCCGAACGTCACGCCGTCTCGAATGTGCTTCTTCAGACGCTTCATCGGCATCGACTCGATCATCTCCGTCGTCAGCGGCACCGACATCACCGGTCCCAACGGGTCCGGCACCAGATACGTCCACGCGTCTGTCGGATCGCTTTCCGTCCGATAGCGAAGACACCACCGCCACGGCAGCCCCTGCCACACGACTTCCTCCTCCACACCCTCGTACGACACCAGTTTCGTCCGAGCCGACTCGAACAACGCCCCCAGTTGCTTGTTGTAATGCGCGCTCAGATCATCGGCAGCGGGCTGCTTGAAACGATCTTCCCAGGCGGTACGGACAGGCGCCTTCGCGGCACTGCTCATATCGTCTCCCTCGATTCGGGGTGTTCGTCGCTCGATCCGCAGCGTCGGTGGGCCTTCTCACCCCACACCCTTCGCCGACACCGCGAGACGCTTCATCCTACCGCATCCCGCCCCGCGCGGTTCGCCCCGATCGCGTCAGAGACCGCTCCGGCCGCTCTTTCGACATCGAAACCACCATTATCAGGTGGGGCGGCTTCGGCTCGGACCATCGCCCTGCCGTTATGCGGGACCCCCCACAGAAGCGTTCAACTCAAGCCGCCCACCCAGCCCCCTCGCGCTCAGTGCCGGTCGGCGCTCGTAATCGTCCGATCGACCCGCAGCGCCCGCTTCCCGCGGTGTTGTCCGAGATGCGCGAACATCTTCGCCTCGCCCTCCACCTCCAGCACGGCCGGGGCCGACGCCGACTTCGAAGTCACGATGACGTCGCCCACGCTCATGTCCATCAGGTCCGACATCGTAATCGTCGTCCGTGCCAACGTGCCCGACACCTCGACCGCCGCCTCGTTCAGCTCGTCCTCGATCAGACGCTTCATCTCCGGGCTGCCCTTCAGCTTCACGTTGCTGAACCAGCTCTGAGCCGACAAATCCTCCATCAGCGGTTCGATCACCGCGTACGGGATGCACAGGTTCATCGTCCCCGCCCGCGTCGTCATCTTGAGTTCGAACCCGATCACCACAACCACCTCGTTCGGCGGCACGATCTGCACCAAGTGCGGATTCGACTCCCCGCCGTCGACCTCAAAGCTCAGCTCCTTCACCGACGCCCACGCCTCCTGCAGACCGTCGATCGCTCGCTCGAGAATCTTCGTGATCAGCCGATTCTCGATCATCGTCAGCGGGCGTTGCGGGATGAACAACTCCGCGTTCGTCCCCCCCATCAGCCGGTCGATCACTGGGTAGATGATCAGCGGGCTCAGCTCGAGGCAGATCTGACCCTCCAGCGGCGACGCCTGCAACAGATTGAACGACGTGGGGTTCGGCAACCCCGAGATGAACTCCGAATACGTCATCTGCTCGCACGAAGCGACCTTCACCTCCACGATCGTGCGCAAGAATCCGCTCAACGACGCGCCGAAGTTGCGGGCGAACGACTCGTGCAGCGTCTGCAACGCCGACATCTGGTCCTTCGAGACACGCTCGGGGCGTTTGAAGTCGTACGGCCGGATGTCGATGTCCGCCACGTCCCGGCGGGTCCGCGAGAACACCTCGATCGACGGCCGGTCCTCCTCCACCTCCCCGTCGTCGGTCGCCGCAAGCAGCGCGTCGATGTCAGATTGGTCGAGAATGTCGTTCATCGCCCGCCGTCACCGTCTCGTTGCGCTCCGCCGACGCCGCACGGCGCCGCTCTGAACCTTCCCAAACCGACTCGCAAACCGCGTGCCCGGCTCGTCGGCACCCGATCCTCTCCCCTGTCATCGGCCCTCAAATCACCCGCCACAAGCCCAAACGCCCTTTCAATCCCCCGAGATTCGACCCCAAATACCACTTCCCGTCGAGCCGCCGGACCCCGCCCGGCGTCAACCGCTGCAAAACCCGTCGCTCTGTGGAACAATCACCCGGGCGGGGCGATTCACTCAGGCCAACCTCACCAAGCGATCACTCCGCCGAGGAGATTCACCGTGACCCACTTCCCGGGCGCCTCGACCGCCGCCATCCGCCATGACCGACTCAGGCACGCGGCTTCCCGCCGCAACCCGCTCGCCGCCGCGCGCTTCATCCTTCTCGCCCTGTTCGCCGCGTTTGCCGTCTCGGCCGCCCCCGCCGCCGCCCAGGGCCTCGGCCTCCCGGGCTCGACCGGCGGCAAGGGCGCCCCGGACGATCCGCTCGGCGGCCTCGGCGACCTCCCCGCCGACGACGCCGGCCCCGAAGTCGCCGTCTCCGCCACGCTCAACCGCACCACCGTCAACCCCGGCGCCGAACTCGCCGTCGCCATCGCCTTCGACATCAGCGAAGGCTGGAAAGTCTGGCCCGGCGAAGGTCAGGATGTCCTCCCGCCGAATGTCGACCGGTTCGCCATCCGCACCGCGGCCCGCGTCGGCACGCCCGCCGACGCCGCCGGCGCAGGCACGCTCGTCACTCAACGCCCGGACTGGGTCTTCGCCGCCGGCGCCGTCCAATGGCCCGAACCCCAGCAAGCGACCAACCCCCTCGGCGGCGAACCGAGCATGGTTCCCGTCCTCAAAGACGGCGCCGTCGCCTATCTCCCGCTCATCATCGACGAAGACATCGCCCCGGGCGTGTACACGCTCCCCGTCTCCGTCCTCTGGCAGAGCTGCGACGAAGCGACTTGTCTCCCACCCACCACCGAAACGGTCGAACTCACCTTCGAAGTCGTCCCGCCGGGCGAAGCCGGTTCGCTGCCGCAGCGTGACGAGGATCGCGTCGCCGAGCTCTTCGAGGGTTCCGACACCTCGGTCTTCGCCGAGCTGCGCGAAGGCGAGCCCCAGCTCATCGAGTTCGACGCCTTCGGTTTCAAGTTCACCCTCGACGCTGCCGGCCCCGTGGGCCTGCTCCTGCTCGCCCTCGTCGCTGCCGTCGGCGGGCTGCTCCTCAACTTCACGCCCTGCGTGCTCCCGGTCATTCCCCTCAAGGTCATGGGCCTCGCCAAACACGCCGGCGACGAACCGAAACGTACCCTCTTCCTCGGCGTCGTCATGTCCGCCGGCGTCGTCTTCTTCTGGCTCGTCCTCGGCGCCCTCATCGCCTTCGTCTCGGGCTTCAACGCCATCTCCGCGCTCTTCCAGGTCCCCGCCTTCACCCTCGGCGTCGGCGTCTTCATCGCCCTCATGGCCGTCGGCATGCTCGGCCTCTTCACCGTCCAACTCCCGCAGAAGCTCTACATGGTCAACCCTTCGCAGGAGACCGTCCCGGGCAGCTTCCTCTTCGGCATCATGACCGCCGTCCTCTCGACGCCCTGCACCGCGCCCTTCATGGGCGCCGCCGCCGCCTGGGCCGCCGCCCAGCCCAACAAGGCCGTCGTGCTCGCCACGTTCGCCGCCATCGGCCTCGGCATGGCCCTCCCCTATTTCGTCCTCAGCGCCAATCCGAAGTGGGTCGCCAAGCTCCCGCGCGCCGGCGAGGGCGCCGAGGTCGTCAAGAAAACCATGGGCCTGCTTATGCTCGCCGTCGCCGCCTTCTTCGCCGGCACCGGACTCAGCGGCATCTTCACCACCGCCCCCGACCCGCCCAGCAAGCTCTATTGGTGGTTCGTCGGCGGCTTCGTCGTCCTCGCCGGGCTCTATCTGCTCGCCAAGACGCTCAAGCTCGCCAAACGCGGCGTCCCCAAGGTCGCCTTCTCCGCACTCGCCCTCGTCTTCATCCTCCTAGGCGTCCTCGGCCCCCTCAGCTTCACCGCCAAAGGGCCGGTCGAATGGGTCTACTACACCCCCGACCGCTTCGCCGAAGCGCAGCAGCGCGGCGACGTCGTCGTCCTCGACTTCACCGCCGAGTGGTGCCTCAACTGCAAAGCCCTCGAAGAAGCCGTCCTCTTCCGCGAAGCCGTCCACACCCGACTCAACGGGCCCGGCGTGACCCCCATGAAAATCGACCTCACCGGCAAGAACCCCGACGGCCAGGCCAAGCTCGACGCGCTCGGCCGCGTCGCCATCCCGCTTCTCGCGATCTTCGCCCCGGGCGATGAACAACCGCTCTTCGAAAGCGACGCCTACACCGTCCGCCAAGTGCTCGACGCCATCGACGAAGCCCAGCCCGCGGCAGTCGCCGACCCGGACGCCGAAACCCCGCCCGGCGCGGCGCCCACCCCCGCGTCCGAAGAACCGACAGGCGATACGAATTCCGACCCCGCCGACGTTAGCACCAACAACACCACCGACCCCGCCGACACCGAGCCTGCTCCCTCGCCCTGACGCCTTCCGCCGCCATCTCGGCCGCCTCTCCCGCAGCCCTACTACGATGGGTTCATGAGCACCTCCAGCGATCGACGCGCGGCCTCCGGCGGGGCCACCGGCCTCGGCGACGGCCCAATCATCGTCACCGGCGGCGCCGGCTTCGTCGGCGCTAACCTCGTCGCCGAACTCCTCGCCCGCGAGCCAGATCGCGAACTCATCATCGTCGACGACCTCCGCGCCGCCTCCTTCCTGAACGTCGTCGAAGCCTGTCAACGCCGCGCCGGACGCCCCTACCCCGGCCGCTTCGAAGCAACCGCCACCACCGACCTCCCCTGGCGCAAGCTCATCAAGCGTTGGCGCCCCGCCGCCGTCTTCCACCTCGCCGCCATCACCGACACCACCGTCATGGACGAGCGCGTCATGATCGGCGACAACGTCGGCTCCGGCGGCGACCCCCGCTTCGCCAACCCCGCCGCAAGCTTCCGCGCCATGCTGCTCGCCGCCGCCGAACGCGACATCCCCGTCGTCTACGCCAGCAGCGCCGCCACCTACGGCACGCCCCCCGAAGCCCGCGACCGCCGACCGTTCGCCGTCTCCTCCGCGGGCGCGCCAAACAACGTCTACGGCTTCTCCAAGTGGCTCATGGAGAACGAACACCGCAGCGTCACCCGCGAATTCACCGGCCTCGACCCCGACGTCCCCGACGGATGGGAACGCTCGCGCGTCCGCCGCGACGCCGACATCGACGCGCCGCACATCGTCGGCCTCCGTTACTTCAACGTCTTCGGCCCGGGTGAAGCCCGCAAGGGCAAGATGGCGTCCCTCGCCTGGCAGCTCGGCCAGCAGATGCTCGACGGCAAACACCCGCGCCTCTTCGAGCACGGCGAGCAGGCCCGCGACCAAGTCTCCGTCCGCGACGTCGTCGGCTGCACCATCGCCGCCGCCATGCCCGGCGCACGCCCCGGCGTCTACAACCTCGGCTCCGGCAAAGCCACCACCTTCAACGACGTCGCCGAAGCCGTCCGCGACGGCCTCGGCTTCTCGCCCGACCAGCGGCCAATCGAATACTTCCCTATGCCCGAGCACATCCGCGCGTTCTACCAAGACTTCACCCAAGCCGACATGTCCAACACCGCCTCGGGTCTCGGCTGGCGCCCGTCGCACGAGCCGCTCGACGCCCTCCGCGAATACGGCGGCTGGATGCGCGAGCAACGACAAACTACGTCCGCCGCAACCACACCCGCCGGGGCCGCGTCGTGACCCGCCAACTCACCCTGCCCAACCAGACCCACTTCCAACTCACCGGCGCCGAAGGTCGGCGTCTCGTCGGCTCCACGACGACACCGAACGCCGGCACCGCCTCCGCGCGCGCCCTCGCCCTCGTCGTCCACGGCTGGACCGGCAACAAAGACCGCAACATCGTCCCCGCCGCCGGCAACCTCCTCCACGACCTCGACTGCGTCGTCCACCGCATCACCCTCGCTCACGCCGGCGTCGAACCCCACGGCGACCGGATCGTCGACGCCGACGCCTTCGAGCGTGACCGCCTCGACAACGCCACAACCGACGTCCGCGCCGCCGCCGACGCCATCCGGACCGGTGCCCTCGAGGGCGGCCACCTGCCGTGGATTCTCGTCGGCCACTCCCGAGGCGGCGCTCAAGTCCTCCGCATCGCCGCCACCGCCGCTCGTGAAAGCTGGCCCCTCAAGCCCGCTGCCGTCGTCGCGCTCGCCCCCGTCAGCCGGCACGGCCATCTTCACCCAAAAGAACGCGAGGCCTTCGACCGCGACGGCTTCGTCGAACGACCCTGCGCCCGCGCGCCGGCCGGCAAGGTCCGCATGGGAACCTCCTGGTTCCAACACTGGATCGACGAGCCCGACCGCGATCACTTCGCCCAGGACGTCGCCGACCTCGCCTGTCCCACGCTCGTCGTCCATGGCGAAGCCGACACCTCCGTCGGTCTCGACCATGCCGACCGCATCCAATCCCTCGCGCAGCAGCACGACAAGGCCGACTGGACCTTCGCCCGCATCCCGCACGCCGACCACAACTTCGGCGCCAAAGGCTTCCTCGGCGAGCGCCTCGATTACGACCCCTCTTTGCTCGACGCGCTCCGCGGCGCCGTCGCCGACTTTCTCGATCGCGCCCTCGCCCCGTAAACGCACGCCCTCGCCGGCGTACTTCCCCCAAACACAAAAGCGGGGCGACGCTCTCGCGCCGCCCCGTTCGCTCACTCGAAACCTGGGGCGCGGCCGGCGCGAGACGGCGTCCCGCGCGGCCGCGCTCGATGTACGACGCGGTTCAACGGATCTTGAACTGACCAACCAACCGCTGCAACTGTTCCGCACGGTTCGACAACTGCGTGCTCGCCGCCGCCGCCTGACGCGTGCCCTCGTTCGACTGCTGCGTGATCGAGTTGATCGACGTCACCGTGTGGCTGACCTCCTCGGCCGCCGCCGCCTGCTGCTCCGCAGCCGACGCGATCGACTGAATCATCGCCGCCACGTCGCCCGCCGACGCCACGATCCGAGTCAGCGACTCGCCCGCTTCGCCCGCGCGCTGCACGCCCAGCGTCACCTGTTCCGTGCCGGCTGACATGCGCTCCACCGCGAGCTTGGTCTCGGTCTGGATCGCCTCGATCGACGTCGCGATCTCTTCGGTCGCCTTCGTCGTCCGGTCCGCGAGCTTGCGCACCTCGTCGGCCACAACCGCAAAGCCGCGCCCGTGCTCCCCGGCACGCGCCGCTTCGATCGCCGCGTTCAACGCCAGCAGATTCGTCTGGTCCGCGATGTCGTTGATCACTTCCACGATCTCGCCGATCTGTTCGCCACGCTTGCCGAGTTCTTCGACCGAAGCCGCCGACGTCGACACCGCCTCGTTGATCGAGTTCATCCCCTCGATCGTCTGTTCGACGGTGACGCCGCCTTCCTTCGCGACCCGACCCGACTCGCCCGCCGAACCGGCGGCTTCGTTCGACTTCTGCGCCACTTCGGAGACCGACTGGCTCATCTCCTCGATGGCCGAAGAGATCTGCGCCACCTGAGACGTCTGCTCGTCCATGCCCGCGGCGAGTTCCTCGCTCGACGCCGAAATCTCCGTCGCCGCCGACGCGACCTCGTTCGAGGCTTCCGACACGTCGGAGATGATGCCTTGCAGCTTCTCGATGAACGTGTTGAACCACTTCGCCAGCTCGCCCACCTCGTCCTTGCTGTTCGCATCGAGGCGCTTCGTCAGGTCGCCCTCGCCCTGCGCGATGTCCTTGATCATGTCCACCGTCGCACGGATCGGCTTCACGATGCCCCGGGCGATGACGAACGCCACCGCGCAGCCAAGCGCCGCCGTGATCGCAAGACCGATGTACATGACGAACGACGCGGTGGTGAGTTCGGAAACGGCGGCGTTTGAACCGGTCTGTGTCTCTTCGACACCCGTGATGGCTGTGTTCTTTGCGACCTCAAGCACTTTATCGGCCGCGACGTTCCGCTGCGTTCCGAGTTGCTGAAGGTTCCGGAACGCGCCGAGATAGTTCGTCATCGCCGTCTGGTACGCGTTTGCCGCCTGCTCAGTCGCGTCGATCGCCGCGATGTCTTCCGGCAGTCGCGTGATCTTCCGCAACGCCTCGAATTTCTCTGCCATCTTCGGGAACTGTGAGAGGCCCGCTTGCATTTCCGAAGGGTCGCGCAACGCCTGGCTCTTGAAGTTGAGCACTCGCGCGGCGTTGCCGAGGTCGATCACGTCGTTGATTAGTGTGATCTTTTCGAGGCGCTCCTGGTACTTCTCGACCGCGAGGTCCTGCGCTAATTCGTCGGACATCTTCGCGTTCTGTCCCTCGAGAAACGTCGCGCAGTTCTGCATGTATGCGCCGGCGGCCCTGTCCATCTCCGAACGGAAGCCGTCCATGGCGATCGTCGTTTGCTCGGTTTCGTCGAGCAACGCCGTGTAGTTCGCAACCGCTCCCGCAGCGGTGGTCGCGGCTTCGTTGAGGGTCGGCATATTGTGTGACTCAGCAAGCTCAAGGCAGCCGTCGAGCGCTTCGTTGACCAACACGAGCTGCGCGCGGCCTTCGGTGAGGTATTTCGGCTCCATCGAGTACGAGTAGGCGCGGTTGGCGTACATCGCCAGCAACGAGTACCGCTCAACCTCGTTGCTCAACCTTACCTTCGGCGCCGCCTCCTCGGCGAGATCAGTCGCGATCGTCGAGACAGTCCCCATCTTCACCACCGCCAGCCCGCCGAGAAGTATCGCCAGCGCGATCACCAGACCAAATCCCAGCGCGAGTTTCTTCCCGATCTTCAGACTTTTGAGCATGTCCGCATCCTTGTTCTCGAAACGCTCCACACAGCGACACTCCGCGGCATCGGCCGCTCGGGGCGTTCGCTCGGGCCCGCGTGGACGCGAAAGAGGAGGCGCGCCGCTCCGAGCGGCCGCCGGTCTCGCGCGGGATCGGAGCCCCTATCGACAACAGCGCGACTAGGCATTCACTTCAGCACTTATTCGATTCGATCTTTTCGCCGAACCCATGACCCACGTCGGGGGGGCCTCGCCGCACGATCCGCGCTTTCCACCCCAGCCCGGGGACCCGTCACGCCGCCACGAACACCTCGCCAGCCCACCGCATGTCGGCGGCTGAAACGTCCGAGAACCCCAGCCCACGCGCGTCGCCCACCCCCTTACACTCGCACCGCTCCGTTCTCACGAAGACCCGAAAGAGGACCGCCCCATGACCGCTCCCGATCCTCCCGCCGCGTCGACCGCCTCCCCCCAGGCCCCGGTCATCGGCATCGACCTCGGCGGCACCAACATGCAGGTCGGCGTCGTGTCCACCACCGGCCAGATCCTCGGCCGCGCCAAGAAAAAGACCAAGGCCGAGAAAGGCAAAGAAGCCGTCCTCCAGCGCGTCGCCGACGCCGCCCGAGAAGCCCTCGACGACGCCGGACTCACCACCGCCGACATCGCCGCCCTCGGCATCGGCGCGCCCGGCGCTATCGACGTCCGCTCCGGCGTCATCCTCGACGCACCCAACCTCCGCTGGTCCGACGTTCGCCTCGCCGACGAACTCGCCGCCCTCCTCGACGGACTCGCCGTCGTCGTCGAAAACGACGTGAACGCCGCCGTCTGGGGAGAGAACAAACTCGGCGCCGGCGGCGACGCCGAGAACATCCTCGGCGTCTGGGTCGGCACCGGCGTCGGCGGCGGGCTCATCATCCACGGCCGCATCTATCACGGAGCCTCCGGCACCGCCGGCGAAATCGGTCACTCCCTCCTCTTCCCGAACGCGCCCCTCACCTTCCGCAAGCTCGAAGACGTCTGCTCCCGCACCGCTGTCGTCCGCCGCGTCGTGCACCTCGTCGAGACCAACCACCCCTCCATCATCTCGCAGCTCGCCGAAGAGAAAGGGCGATCCATCCGCGAGATCGGCTCCGGCACCGTCGCCAGAGCCTTCGAACTCGGCGACGAAGTCGTCTGCGACGTCATCAACGAATCCGCCGACTACCTCGGACGCGGCATCGCCAACGCCGTCACCCTCCTCGGGCTCGAACGCGTCGTCCTCGGCGGCGGACTCACCGAAGCCCTCGGACAACCCTTCGTCGACGTCGTCGCCCGCTCGGCCCGCGAGCACGTCTTCCCCAAAGCCGTCGGCGACCGCCTCGAGATCGTCGCCACCACCCTCAACGACGACGCGGGCCTCCTCGGCGCCGCGCTGCTCGCTCAAGAACGCCTCGCCGTTCTCGCCCAAACCTGAACGCCGCCGCCGTCCTTCACCCGAGTCGAAACGTGACCTGCAACGCGCCGTCGATGCGATACCTCCTCCTCATCCTCCCTTCCGTCGCCGGCTCATCGCTCGAAGAAGCTGGCGGCCGCTCCCCGCTTCAACTCGCCGACACCCCCACCATCGACTCCCTCGCCCAGCGCGGCCGCGTCGGCGCACTCGCGCCAGATCTTGACGCCCTCGAACAACCAACGACCGGCGCCGCCGCCCTCGCCGCCCTCCTCGGCGCCACCCCCGACCCGCACACCGGCGCGCTCTTCTCCGACGCTCAGGCCCGCGCCGCCGCCGCCGACATCCGTCTCGAACAGCACGACCTCGCCCTCCGACTCGATTTCATCACGCTCAGCCACGAGACCGACGATCAACCCGCACGCCTGATCCACCCATGGACCCCAAGCGTCACCCACGCCGAAGCGCGGGAACTCCTCCATGATCTCAACGGCGCTCTCCGTGACGTCGGCCTCGCCCAACTCTCCGCGGAACCCACGCCCGACCCGCCGAACCAAGACCACGGCCCAAGCGACCCGGCCGCTCCGCTCCCGCTCGCCAGCTTCGAAGCTCGCCTCGGACGCACCGGCGCCTGGCGCGCCTCCGCCTGCCACATACTCATCGAACGCAACCACACCCTCGCCCAGCGCGACGCCCCGACTCAACCGCAGACCGCCAAAGACCGACTCCGCACGCTGCTCACGCGCGCCGTCGGCTCCATCGCCGGCGAACACGACGACGTTCTCCGCACCGTCGAACCCGAGTTCATCGTCGGCCAGCCCATCGACCGACACCTCCCACGCGGCCCGCGCGCCCAACTCCTCCGCGCCGCGTTCGACGCCAGCCGCGAAGCCTTCACCGCCTCGCAGGTCAACGCCGCCCGACGCGAAGCCGGCCTCCCCGAAGTCTCCGCCGCCTGGTTCTCCGGACAGCCCACCCCCGGCCCGCCGCTCCCGCACCTGTCGCCAAGCGACGCCGCCAAGGCTCGCGGCCTCTCCGCCTGCCTCATCGCCGCCGAAGACGAACCGCTCGGCGTCGCCAAGCGGCTCGGCTTCGAACTCATCGCACCGACCGACCCCGACGACTCCGCCTCCGTCCTTGAAGCCGCCACCCTCGCTCTCGAACGCTACGACCTCGTCGTCGTCCACGACCGCCGAACCGACCGAGCCGCCTTCGGCCGCGACCCCAACCGCCTCATCGCCGCCGTCGAAGAAGCCGACCAACGGCTGCTCGCGCCGCTCCTCAGCAAACTCGAACGCGCCGCCGCCGCCTCGCCCGCCGCTTCCACCGCTCCCGCCCCGCCGTCGCCCGACCAAAGCCTCTTCGACGCCTCGGCTCAGCGCCGTCACGCGACCGCGCCCTTCCGCGTCGCTGTCGCGGTCGATCGCCCCGTCGACGCCGCCTCCGCCACGCCCATCCCCGGCCTCGCCCCCGTCGCTATCGGCGGCGCCTGGCTCTCCAGCGTCGTCCAACGAACTCTCACCGAGTTGCACGCCCACGAAACCGACCTCCGCATCGTTCCCTCCTCCGGCTTCCTCGAGTTCTTCCTCCGCTCCGGGCTCCGCGGCCGCGCCGCCGTCCCCCCCGCCATCTCCGCCAACCGCACCCCCGCCAAGCCGAACATCTCCGACACGCCATCGACCGATCAGGACGCTTCATGACCCGCACCATCTGGCTCAACGGCTCCATCGTCGACCCCGTCTCCGCCGCGGTCTCCACCTCCGACGCCGGCTTGCAGCACGCCGTCGGCCTCTTCGAGACCATGCTCGCCCAGGCCACCGACGCCCAACCGCAAGGCCGCGTCTTCCGCCTCGCCGAACACCTCGCCAGGCTCGCCACCAGCGCCCGTGAACTCGGGCTCATGTCCTCCCTCAACACCCGCGCCCTCGCCGAAGCCGTCGAGGCCACGCTCGAACGCAGCGGCATCTGCTCCATCGACGAGCCCACCTCCACCCGCGCCCGCGTTCGACTCACCATCACCGGCGGCGATCTCAACATGCTCGCCGCCGCACGAACGCCCGGCGCCTCTCAGACGCCGCAGCACGACCCCACCATCCTCATCGACGTCTCCCCAGCTCAGCGCTACCCCGACGCCATGTTCGATCGCGGCGTCTCCCTCGTCGTCGCCGCCGCCAAAGCGAATCCGCTCAACCAATTCGAGTCCCATAAAACCCTCAACTACTGGTGGCGGTTGCGCGAACTCCAACTCGCCGCCTCGAAAGGCGCCGGCGAAACCCTCGTCCTCATGGTCACCAACCACGTCGCCGGCGGCGCCGTCTCCAACCTCTTCGCCGTCAAAGACCGTCGGCTCATCACCCCCATCGTCCGCGGCGAAGAACAGCCCGCCGCCATCCCCAGCCCCGTCCTCCCGGGCGTCACCCGCGCCGCCGTCGTCACCTTCGCCGACGCGCTCGGCATCCCCGTCGAAAAGCGCATGCTCACCATCGACGACGCCCTCGACGCCGACGAACTCTTCCTCACCAACTCCTCGTGGGGCGTCCTCCCCGTCGCACGCGTCGAAGCCAAACCCATCGGGCCGGGCGGCGATGGTGATTCAACCAACCAGACCTCACCCGGCCCCATCACCATTCAACTCCGCAAGCATTGGCTCGACGCCATGGCCGACGAGCTCTGAATACAAGGCGGCGGCCGGGCCGCCAAGCCCGATCGCCGCGTCCGGTCCCTTTCGGCCCGCCCCGCGGCGTCCTCAACGACGCCGCCGCGACCAAGCCGTGAAGCCGAACAACGCCGCCGCCGAACCGCCAGGCGCCGGAATCAGCGCGAAGCTCACGTCGTATCCCGCCGTCGCCGCCGCCACTTCCGGGATGAACTCGATCGACGCCGTCTGCTCCGCTACCACATCCACGAAGATCGTGAACAGATACTCGCCCGGTTCATCAAGCGGTAGGGCCACCGACTCGGACACCGATGCGTCATCGCCGAGTGAGAACGACGACACGATGGTGTTTCCACGCGAGAGCGTCCACCCCGCGCCGACGTCCCCGGCGCCCGACAGAAGCTGAATGAACGTGACGTCAAACTCGAACGTCATCGGCTCGGTCGTCGTGAACCAGAGCCGCGTCGAGCTCTCGGCGATCGCTTGCGCCACCGACGTCGTCCGCCAAGATTCGACCGCCGCCGCCGCGTGGCTCCGCGCTTTCAAACGATCTCCGACACGTTCCGACACGAACGTCGCATGCGCGGTCGTGTCGCCGCCCAGATCGATGTCGTTCCATTCCGTATTGACGACGACCGGGCCCCAGCCGCTGTTCGGACTGCTGTTCGACGCCAGATTCCCGTCGAATCCCGCGAACGCGGCCTGCGAACGCCGTTGCAACGTAATGTCCGCCGGATCGAGCGCCGCCACCGCGGGGGTCGAAGTCAACGCGAAAAACGCGGCGCCCATCGGCGCCGAGACCTTGTAGCTCTTCATCATCACACTCCTTTGAAAGCTGTGATCCCTGTGCGAATCCGGGGCGTGCGACCCGACACCCTCAAGTGTGCGCGAACAGCGAGACCACGCAAGCGGCCGTAGCTAGCGTCGAAACGTATCCCCGGCTCATTTGCCCTTCGAGCGCCGCGCGTGCTCGAACGCAGAACCCGTGCAATTCCGCAGTTCGGCCCTCGCCAACAGTCGTTCAACCAAGCACCCCACGCCGTCGCAGCGTCTCGAGCACGACCTTCTCCACCGGCTCGTCCGTGCGCACCAGCACGTGCTCCATCTCGCGCGACAGGCAATACTTCCGCAGACCCTCGACATACTCCGCCAGCCGCGCCTTGTACCGCCGTACCAACTCCGGCGTCACCGTCACTTCCTTCGCCAGCCCCGTCTCCGCGTCCGTCAGCCGCACGTCACCCGCGATACCCAGCGATCCCGACGCCTCCAGACGCTCCGGCTCCACCTCGCCGGGCGACAACACCTGCACGCACCACGTGTCGTACCCACCCGACGCCGCCAAGTCGCGCAGCCCCACCTCGTACCCATTCGGGTCTAGAAAGTCCGAGAGCACCACGAACACACCCTTGCCCGCACGCTCCGCCGCCACCCGCCGAAGCGCTTCGTTCAGCCCCGATGTCCCCACGCCCGGCCCCCCTTCCTCCGCGCCGCCGCGGCCCCCGAACGCTTCCTCCATCAGAAACGACGCCGCTCGCTGCACCTGATGACGGCCCCGCATGTCCGCAAGCCGCGCCACCCCCCGGCCCCGCCGACCGAACACCGTCATCCCGACACGGTTCTGCTTCATCAACCCCACGTATCCCAGCGCCGCCGCCACCCGCGCCGCGAACAGCCGCTTGCTCAACGAACCCGCCTCGTTCAACCCCGCGTCCATGCTCGGCGACGCGTCCACCACCACATGAACCGCCAAGTCCTCCTCCTCCAGAAACAGCTTGATGAACAGCTTGTCGAGACGCGCGTACACGTTCCAATCAATGAACCGCAGGTCGTCGCCCGGCACGTAATTCCGGTGGTCGTCGAACTCCACCGACTGCCCGCGTTTCTTCGATCGCCGCTCGCCCTGCAGCTTCCCGCTGAACACCTTCAGCGAACGCACGTCCAGCGCATCAAGACGCGCCGCCAGACGCGGATCCAGCAACTCGTCGATCGATCCCGGACGCGGCGTCGACCCGATGATCCGCACGCTCTCGCTCCTCTCGGCCCCACGCTCCGCCCCGCTTGCGCCCATCCCCGGGCGACTCCCTTCCGCCACACGACGGGCCAAACCGCCCCAACACGACCATAGCACCGCCACTTCGCCCGCGTTCGACGCGGTTCCGCGGAACGACCACCGCCCCGCCCTCCGTATACTCGCTCCGCAGACGCCGCCCAACGCGGCGCCGAACCACGACCCACGAGGAAGGACGCTCATGATCTCCGCGAACCATCCGACCCGTGCCGCCATCCTCCGCGCCGTCCTCATCGCCGCCACGCTCTTCATCGCCGCGCCCAGCGCCGTCCTCCCCGCCGCCGGCGCGCAATCGGCGCCCACGCCCGCCGAACTCCGACGCGAGAACGAAGCCCTCCGCCAACGCGTTGAGCAGCTCGAAGCCGAACTCAATCGCGCCAACGAAACCATCCAGGACATGCGCGCCCAGATGGACGAGCTGATGGCCCAGATGGAACGGCTCCGCCTCGACCTCCGAAGGCAACAGCAAAGCGGCCCCGCCTCGCCCGACACTGAAGCGTCCGACCAAGACGACGCCCCGCGCTTCGCCCCGCTGCCCGAAGACGCACCGCTCTCCTCGCCCGAAGCCATGCTCCAGGAACTTCAGCGCTCGTACCAAGAGACCCTCGGCGAACTGCCGTACGACACCGACACCGACTACCGCCGCTACCTAAGCCGGCTCAACCGCTGGGCCCGCATCGCCAGACGCGAATTACGCGGCGAACTCGAGTGGGTCGTCAAACCCGTCGAGATCATCGAGCGCACCGAACGCCAAGTCACGCTCAGCATCCAGGTCCTCGACCCCGACACGCTCCTCCCCTACACCGATCGCGCGTGGACCGTCGAGCTCCCCCAAGGCGCCCCAACCCGACGCTTCCTCGACTATCCCGAGCACGACCTCTGGCTCATGCGCGGCCGCGTCGAAGCCGAACCCGTCGTCAACACCGACCGCGAAGACCCCGGCTTCTTCGACATTCCACCCTTCATCGGACCCTTCGCCGAGTTCGACTTCGAACTCCGCATCGAGGCCCTCCTCCGCGTCGCCAAACCCGACGGCCCGTCGTCCGACCGCTCCCGCCGCGGCGAACGACCCGCCGCCGATGACGACCAACCCGAGCCCACCACCGACGACGACGAACCGCAAGACCCCGACGAAGCCACGGACAAGTAACCCTGTCCCGTCGTCCGCGCGTTCAGTGCCGCCGCTGCCGCCGACCGCCCACCGCCCAGACGCCCGCCAGCGCCATGCCCGCCGCGCTCGGCAACGGGATCACCTGCCCCGCGCCCGCCGGCTCCATCACGAAGCTGAACGTGTCCAGACCCTCCCTCTCCGACGACGGCGTGAACGTCATCGAGCCGATGTCGAACGCCTCTCGCTCGAACGACACCTCGAACGGACGCTCCGCGAAGCCGCCGCGGCCCACAAGCGTCCGAAGCAACCCGCCGTCCATGTCGAACAGCCGCACCGTCCACGCCTCCAGCGGCGTGTATTCGCCGTCGATCACCCAGAACGAAAGCGACGACACCGGACGCGCGAAGCTGATCGTAAAGTCCCGGAACGCACGGTCGTACACATGAATGTTCTTGCTGTGCGAGTTCACCGGGTCCCCCTCCGCGTAAAGCTCGTCGGTCGTCGACGAGAACGTCGCACCCAGATGCGCGTACCGAGCTCCCGACCACACCGTTGGATGTGTCATGTCGTCGAAGTCGATGACCGTCGCCGCCGGCGCCTCGCCCGCGAACGCCTGCCCGCCGCTCACGCTGATCGCGATCGCTCCCACCGCCGCAAACGCCAACACCGTCGTAAGCCTCGGCCGGTCCTCGGCCCCCGCAAGCCCACCGATCGGCGCCCCCGCCCCCCGCAGAAGACCGCCCGCTTCGTCGCTGCCGTCCCGTACGCTCGCCGCGCTCGCCGATTGCTTCTGTGCGTTCATCATCGCCTCGCTCTCCGGTTGTCGTTTCGGCGCCGCCTGTGCTCGCTTCGCCGACGCTTCCCCCACCGCGGGAGTCGCGCTTGAACCATGCGCCGATCCGGCGACCCGACAAGCGGCGGCGCCGCACTCCGCCGCGTGAGAACCGCTCCCGCGCCGGGGCCGCACCGCCTCGGCAAGCTCGGCAATCCCGCCGCCCGGTTATCGGCCTCCCGATTCGTAGCCCGCCGCCGCCGGTAGACCGCCCGCGGGCCGCCCGCGCCCCCGCCCGTCGGTAAAACGACAACCCGCCGACCATCAGGCCGGCGGGCGTGGTTTCTACCGCTTTCGATGTCCGAACGGCGTCGTCCCCCTATCCCCGCCGGCAATCACTCGCCGAGAATCAGCGGCACGATCCGATCGTTCGGCAGGTTCAACGCGCCCATCAAGGCCGCCGCCGCCGTCGCTTCGCTGTCCGAACCCGTCTCCGCGAACTCGACGATCCGATCCACCTGACGCGGCTCGAGCATGTTCCCGTACCGCTTCGCCGAGGCCGCCGTAACCCGCAGCAGACGCACCCGCTCGGAACCCGACGCGTCCAACGCCGCGTCCGCGATCGCGACCTGCGCCCGCGCCTGATCCACATAGCTCAGAATCTCGGCCACACGCACGCCCAACTCCCCCGTGTTCCGCTCGAGCCCCGCAAGCAGCGCCCGGCTCGACAGATCGACGTCCAACACATCGTTGTTGGAGACCGCCAGGTCGTACAAAGCGTTCAACGAGCGGACCCGGTACTGAATCGCCTCTCCCTGGCCCATCGGCTCGCCCACATTCCGACGCACTAGATCGTCGATGCCCGACAGAAGCTGATCCATCGTCGCCCCGTCCCGCGTCAACATCGTCAGCGGATCGCCCGCGAACTGCTGACGGAAACGCGAAACGTCGTTGAACGGCATCGCCGCAAGCACCGGCGTCGCCCGCAGACGCGGCATGTTCCGCACCTCGCGAATCAACTCCGCTCCCGCGTCGCCGTTCACGTCGCTCACGATCACGTCCACACCCGGCGCCTCGATCATGCTCTGACGCGCCGCGTCCAGCGACGCCGCCGGCGCCAGCACCGTGTATCCCGCCTCGTCCAGCGCCTCACGAATCTCCGCCTGACGCTCCTGGTCGCCCGAGATCACCATCGCGTAACGCTCGCCCGCGTCGCGCAGAATGCTCGCCAGCACCGGAACCACACGCTCCGCCTCCGAGAACGACTCCCGCGGCTGCGACTTCGCGATCGCCAGCGCCGCCTCGTACTGCACCCGACGGTCCGGATACGACAACGCCTCCAGCAACGCCGGCGACTCCATCATCTCCGCTCGCATCATCGCGTCCGACCCCGCCACCTGATCCAGCGCCTCGATCGTCCGACGCGCCAACACCGTCCGATTCTCCCGCAGCGACGTGTCCAGCGCGATCTGCAGCGGACGAACGCCCGCCGACACCGCGTAGTACTCCGCGTCCCGACGCTCCGGCGGGTACGCCGGATTCTCGTAATCCGCCGGCTGCTCGTTCTCACGCTTGAAGTTGCTCTTCACCCACACCGCCACCGACTCCACGTCGCTCGGCCGCAAGCTCAACGCGTTCTCCGCGAACTCCATCGCCAGCGCCTCGTGATACACCTCCGACAGAATCTCCCGCATCACCAGACCGATCCGCGGGTCGTACTCGAACAGCAACTGGTACTCCTCGTCCGGGAACGCCGTCAGGCTCCCCGACTCGCCCAGCGCCACCCGCGACAGATCGCGGAACAGCCCAGACGCCGCCACCTGCGAATCGAACGACCGGTCGATCGACCCGATCGCCGAACGCGCCGCTTCACGCACGTCCCGGTCGCCCGTCTCCGACTCCAATTGATACAACCACGGCAACGCCGTCGGGCTCCCGATCCGACCCAGCAGGAACGCCAGTTCCGCCTGCGCCGTCGGCTCCACGTTCATCAACGCCTCGCTCAGCGGCAGCACCGCGTTCGAACCGATCTCCGCCAGAACGTCACGAACCTCCGCCTCCAGCACCGGGTCCTCCGCGTTCAGCAGCGTGTCCAGCAGCGTCGGAATCGCGTACTGCGACGCCTCAACCAACCGCTGACGACCCACAAGCCGCTGCCGCGCCGTCCCGTTCAGCAACTCGATGTTCTGCCGAATCCGTTCCAGGTTCCGCGCGATGTCTCGCTGCCCACGCTCGTAGAACGAATACAGTTCCGCCGCATCGTCCTCCAACTGCGGGAACCGCAGCGCACGCCGATACGCCCGCTCGAACCGCTCCTCCATCCCCACTTCGCTCTCCACCAGACGGACGAACTCCGCCGGCGTCAGGTCCGAATCCAACAACGCCTGCGCGTTCCCCTCCGCCAAGCCGAGCTGGTCGATGTTCACGTAGTACGTGAAGTCGTTCAGAAGCTCGATCGGCGACGCGTCCGCCTCCGGCTCCTCCAAACCCAACTGCCCTCGCAGCCGATCACCCATCTGCGCCTGCGCCACGGGCGCGATCGCGTGCAACGACACAGCGGCGGTCGCTGCAAAAACAAGACTGGCTGCTCGGCGGGCGGTTCTGCTCACGGCTCGTACCTCAAATCCATCCATCAACTCGACGATTCCCATCTCCGACGCGCCACACCCGCGACACGCCGCTCCTTCCACCCCCCACCCGACCCACCCCCACCTCAGCCCCCCGACCCAAGCCCCCCCGAACCCGTCCACTGTCCGCCCGCCCGGCTCGACCGACCAAAAGTCGACCCCGCCACCACCTCTCACGCCCCCCATCCATCCCCATCACATGCACCGCCCTCCCGCCCGCGAACCGATCATCCGACCCCGCACACGGATCCTCCGCGGGCCCGGGCCGCCCCGAGGGACACCGTTATCCGACGCCCCTCCCGCGCCGGTTCCGCAATCTACCTTTCCACCGCCCGCCACGCATCCCCACCACCCGCAGCCGCCCCCCGAGCCGCCACGACCGCCTCGCCAAACCCC
>JGI12048J13642_10165826_pt1 | contig 93406 bp, 87 predicted proteins | sample ElkSlonscriptome_16_FD_13642 | JGI IMG/M metagenome (IMG submission 13642)
CGCCGCTTGGAGCGACGGAGCCGAGCCGCCCAGGATCGATGTCTCGCTTCAGATCATCAGGGCAACGCGCAGCTTGATGATGTTCTCGCTCGATTATCAGGTCACGCTTGCCAATCGCAGCGATCGTGCGCTCAGGGATATCCGCATCAGCGCCCGGCTGGCCTGCGCCAAACGCGGTGTCCCTGACAGAACCGTGCCGTTCGATGACCTGCCACCAGGCCCGATCGCTCGCATCGGCCCGCATCAGGGCCATTCGATCAGCGCCGCCGCTCAGATGATGTTGCGCGATATCCAGACGATGCGTCAGGGCGCGAGGCCGCTCTTCATCCCACTAGTGCACCTCAAGGTCGAAAGCCCTGGCTTTCCCGCGACCATGCGCAGCTTCGTGGTCGGCAGACCGAGCGAGAAGGGGATGGCCCGCCTTCACCCAATCGCGCTCGACACGCCGCCGGGCGGCATTCAAGGTCTGCGCGCAGACGAAATCAGGATCGAGCGCACCGCACAGCCAGCCGCAGAGCCTGTCTAGAGTCCCCGCCATCCGCTCGCCTCCCATCGGCCGGCCCGCCCGCCGCCTCTTGGCTTGCCGCCGTGATCGGGCTAATCCGCCGCCATGGAGAACGACATTTCCGCACTCGTCACGGTCGATTGGCTCGCTCACAATCTGGGCTCACTGGGCCTCACCATCCTCGATGCCTCGTTCCATCTGCCCGCCGCTGGCCGCGATGACCGCGCCGAATATGAAGCGGCGCATATTCCGGGCGCGCGCTTTCTCGATCTGGCGAGCCTGACCGACAAGGCTTCGCCCGTCCCGGCCGCCCTTCCCAGTCCGCCGCAGCTCGCCGAGCGGCTTGCCGGGCTCGGCTGGAGCAAAGGCGACAGGATCGTGATCTACGATGATAGCGCGGTGAAGACCTCCGCACGCGCCTGGTTCGCGCTGAAGGCGCATGGGATCGACGAAGTCGCCATTCTCGATGGTGGCCTTGCCCAATGGCGCGCAAAAGGCTGCGCGCTCGAAAGCGGTGCGCCCGATAGCGCGCCGGCAAAGCCTTCCGCGCTGGACGCGCCGCAGCGCGTCGTCACAAAGAGCGATGTGCTCGAAATCATCGCCAGCGGCAGCGACCAGATCCTCGATGCGCGCTCGGCGGATCGGGTCTTCGGCACCGGCGTAGATCCAGTCCATGGCGGCCAGAACGGGCGCATTCCGGGCGCGCGCAATGTGCCCTTCGGTGAGGTCTTTACAGCGGATGGGACGTTCAAATCGCCCGATGAGCTTCGCACGCTGTTCGAGAAGGCCGGGATCGATCTCGAAAAACCGATCGTGACCACTTGCGGCAGCGGGGTGACCGCCGCTGTCCTCCTGTTTGCGCTCCATCTGGCTGGCGTCGAGATGAGCCGACTCTATGATGGCAGCTGGCAGGAATGGTCAGCCGATCCGGCCTTGCCCAAGCTGCAGGGGCCCGAAAAGTGAGCGGAAAACGGGGTTCACCCGAAGCCGCTGCCATGCGGGCGCCGGGCACACGGATCGTGCAGGCCGGGCGGCGCGAAGAATGGACCGGCCGGGTCGTCAATCCGCCGGTCTGGCGCGCCTCGACGCACCTTTATCCCGATGATGCCACGCGCAAGGCCGCGACCGGATCCAACGAGGATGGCGAGTTCTTCTATGGTCGACGCGGCTCGCCCACCCAGTGGGCGCTCGCCGCAGCGCTGACCGAGCTCGAGCCGGGCGCACATGGCACGGTCCTTTATCCCAGCGGCGTTGCCGCGATCGCGGGCGCCTTGTTCGCGGTCTTGCGGCCCGGCGATGTCCTACTGATGAGCGACAATGCCTATGATCCCTCGCGCTCGATGGCGACGGGGTTGCTCAAGCGCATGGGTGTCGAGACCCGGTTCATCGATCCGCTCGATCTGGAGGGCTGCCGCGCGAGCTTTTGCGACAAGACCCGCGCGATCTGGCTCGAAAACCCCGGCAGCCTGACGATGGAGGTGTGCGATATTCCTGCGCTCGCGGCGATGGCGCGCGAGCATGATGCCGTCAGCCTGATCGACAACACCTGGGCAAGCCCGCTTGGCTTTCGCGCGCTCGAACACGGCTGCGACATTGCGATCATGAGCCTTTCCAAGCATGTCGGCGGGCATTCGGATCTGATGATGGGCGCCGCGAGCGCGGGCCAACGCTGGTATCGCGCACTGCGGCGCACGGGGCAGGAACTGGGCCAGGTCGTCTCGCCCGATGATGCAGCGCTTGCCGCGCGCGGCCTGCGCACCATGGCGCTGCGGCTCGAGCAATCAACGCGCAGCGCGCTCGAAGTGGCACGCTGGCTCGCTGTGCAGCCGCAGATCACCCGCGTGATGTGCCCGATGTTGCCCGGCGATCCTGGCCATGCGCTGTGGCGCCGGGATTTCACCGGGGGCTGCGGACTGTTCAGTTTCATTCTGGGCAGCGAGGATGCGCAGGCCAGCGGCATTGTGGTCGATGCGCTGGAGCTGTTCGGGATCGGATACAGCTGGGGCGGGTATGAAAGCCTCGCTTTGCCGATCACGCCGCACGCCCATCGCAGCGCCATGTCCTGCCCGACAGAACATGATGATGCGCAACGTTGCGCGATCCGGCTTTCGATTGGTCTTGAGGATCCGGCGGATCTCATCGCCGATCTGGCTCAGGCTCTCGCGCGGCTGGAAAAGGCATGACAACCGCGCCCGCCACTTCGAGAGCTGGGCCCGGCCCTGAGTCAGAGGCGCAGGCGCAAGGCTCCGCCACCGTCGGCGCCCCTGGCTCGCCATCGGCCGAGCCAGGCCAGGCCTGGAGCCTGGCTGAGGATGCCCCGACACAGGAGGTGATCGATGTCGCTGGCGACGCGAAAGCGGGGCTTGCATCGACCAGCGAGACCAGCGCCTTGGTGATCGATGCGCTTGATCGGTGGGCGCTCGTGATCGGGACCTTGCGCATCTCAGTGTTCGACGTGCTGTTTCTCCTCGCCAGCGTTCTGCTCGTCATCACAATCGCCTGGTTTGCAACGCGGATCGCGCGCAATCTCATCGGGCGCGTCAGCGGGATCGACAGCGCACAGGCGCTGCTGGGCGAGAAGCTCGCCACGATCCTGATCTGGACCGCAGCCTTCTTCATCGGGGTGGACCTGATCGGGATCGACCTTACCACGCTCGCCTTCTTCGGCGGGGCATTCGGCCTTGCCATCGGCTTCGGCCTGCAGAAGACCTTCGGCAACCTCATATCCGGTATCCTCCTGCTGCTCGACAAGTCGATCAAGCCGGGCGATGTTATCTCGGTTACCGATCAGGCGGGCAATGAGGCGGTGGGCCAGATCCGCAAGATCGGCATTCGCGCGATTTCTGTGATCACGCGCGATCAGACCGAGCACCTCATTCCCAACGAGAACCTGATGGTCAACCAGGTGGTCAACTGGTCCTACAGTTCGCGCGATGTCCGCGTGAAGGCGCCAGTCGGCGTCTCTTATGACAGCGATCTCGAACTGGTGACCAGGCTGCTCTATCAGGCGGTCGACGAGACCCCGCGCGTGCTCAAGAGCCCCAAGCCGCGCGTCAATATCATGGAATTCGGCGACAGCTCGGTCAATTTCGAGGTCCGCTTCTGGATCGAGGACCCGGAGGAAGGCCTCGCCAATATCAGGTCCGACGTCTACATGCGGATCTGGCGATTGTTCAAGGAGAACGACGTCGAGATCCCGTTCCCGCAGCGCGATCTGCACCTGCGAAGTTCGCGGCAGTTCGATCAGATCGTCGAGCTGGTCAATTCTGGCAAAACGAGTGGCAGACCGGCCCCGCAATAGCTTTCCTTAGCCGCCCACAATCCATTCTCGCTGGCAGCGAGCGATGAACTCGACCATTTCACGCTCCATGAAAACCGGCACTATCTTTCTCGTAGGCGCAGGCCCCGGCGATCCCGATCTTCTCACGCTGCGCGCAGCGCGGCTGATCGAGCGGGCTGAAGTGATCGTGCATGATGGCCTCGTCAGCGAGGAAATTCTCGCTCTGGCGCGTTCTGATGCAAGGCTGGTCTCGGTCGCCAAACAACGCTCGAGGCACACTGTGCCGCAGGGCGAGATAAACCGGCTGCTCGTGCGCGAGGCGTGTGCCGGGCGCGACGTCGTGCGACTCAAGGGCGGCGATCCGCTGATCTTCGGGCGCGGCGGCGAAGAGGCCGAAGAGGCGCGCACCGCCGGTGTTCCGGTCGAGATCGTGCCGGGTATCTCGGCCGCGAATGGCGCAGCCGCAGCCGCACAGATCGCGCTCACCCACCGCGATGCGGCCAGCATCGTCAGCTTCGTCGCGGGCCAATGCAAGGGCCTCTCCGATCAGGACTGGTCGGGCCTTGCTGGAAAGGGGCGCACGCTGGTGATCTATATGGGCGTCAAGACGGCGCCGCAGATCGCCGAGAAGCTGATGGGCGATGGGCTTGCCCCCGATATGCCGGTCGCCGTGATCGAGAACGGCGCGCGGCCCGAAATGCGCGTGCTGCGCGGTCTGCTCGCGGGCCTTCCCGAGCTTGTTGAGCGCGAGGCCGTGCAAAGCCCGGCGCTGATCGTCATCGGCGAAGTCACGGCACGCGATGCCCGGCAGCTCGCCAGCGCCACCATGGAGACCCACTCATGAAGATCCTCACTGGCAATGATCTGAAGACCGGGGCTGTCATCTGGTGGGACGGAGCCAACTGGTCGATCCATGTCGACTGCGCTGCGGATGTCGGTGATCAGGGCGAGGAAATCATGGCCCGTGAAGAGGCCCTGCGGCGGGTCAACGTCCCCTACATCGTCGAGGCGACGGTATCTGAAAAAGGCATCCGCCCCGCGCATATCAAGGATCGCATCCGGGCACTCGGGCCGACCGTGCGGCCCGATCTCACGCTCAAACCGCAAAGCCCCGAAGCGATCGACTGGGTGATCTGACATGTATGTCTATGACAATTACGACCAGGCGATGGTCGATGCCCGCGTCGAGGAATTCCGCGATCAGGCGCGCCGGCGGCTCGAAGGCAAGCTGAGCGAAGACCAGTTCAAGCCGCTGCGCCTGATGAACGGGCTCTATCTCCAGCTTCATGCCTATATGCTGCGCGTTGCCATCCCCTATGGCACGCTCAATTCGCGCCAGATGAGCGCGCTCGGCGATATCGCCGACCGGTATGATCGCGGCTATGGCCATTTCACGACCCGGCAGAACATCCAGTACAACTGGATCAAGCTGGAAGACGCGGCCGATATCCTCGCTGATCTCTCCAAGGTCGAGATGCATGCCATCCAGACCAGCGGCAATTGCATCCGCAACATTTCGAGCGATCATTTCGCGGGCGCTGCGCACGATGAGCTCGTCGATCCACGCCCCTATGCCGAATTGATGCGGCAATGGTCGAGCTTTCACCCCGAATTCACCTATCTGCCGCGCAAGTTCAAGATCTGCGTGATCGCGAGCGAGAAGGATCGCGCGGCGATGCGGCTCCACGATATCGGCATCCAGATCGTGCGCTCGGGCGAAGGCGAGCTTGGCGCGCGCTTTTTCGTCGGCGGAGGGATGGGCCGCACGCCGATGATCGCGCCGATGATCCGCGATTTCGTGCCGCTTGATCAGCTGATCACCTATGCCGAGGCGTGCCTCAGGGTCTACAATCGCCATGGCCGCCGCGACAACAAGTATAAGGCACGCATCAAGATCCTTGTCCATGAACTGGGCAAGGAGGAATATACGCGCCAGGTCGAAGCGGAATTCGTCCATTTGCTCGAGCAGGGCATCGAGCCGCCGCGCGAGGAATTGGCCCGCATCGCCCGCTATTTCGCACCGCCAACATTCGAGGATGGCCCCAAGCAGATTGACCGCTCGGACCCTGACTTTGCCCTCTGGGTGGATCGCAACACCCACCGCCACCGGCATGACAGCTATGTCTCCGCGGTGATCTCGCTGAAGCCTGTCGGCGGTATACCCGGCGATGCGACCGGCGATCAGATGCGGCAGATGGCAAGGCTCGCCAAGCAATACAGCTTCGATGAATTGCGCATCATGCACACGCAGAACGTGGTCCTTCCGCATGTCAGGATCGCCGATCTTCATGCGCTTTGGACCGAACTTGAAGCAGCCGGGCTCGGCGCGCCCAATCTCGACACGATCGAAGACATCATCGCCTGCCCCGGGCTCGATTATTGCAGCCTTGCCAATGCCCGTTCGATCCCGCTTGCCCAGCGCCTTGCCGAGCGCTTTGCAGCCAATGGCAAGACGGGCAAACTGGGCGAACTCAAGCTCAAGATTTCGGGCTGCATCAACGCCTGCGGCCATCATCATGCCGGGCACATCGGCATCCTGGGCGTCGACAAGAAGGGGGTCGAGAACTACCAGCTTTCGCTCGGCGGCAGCGAGGCGGAGGATGTCAGCCTTGCAAAGATCACCGGCCCCGGCTTCGACGAGGACGGCGTGATCGAAGCGGTCGACACAGTCACCGATCTTTATCTTGCGCAGCGCAAAGAGGGCGAACGGTTCGTCGACACCTATCGCCGGATTGGCATGGAGCCGTTCAAGGAGGCGCTTTATGGAGCCTGATTGGGGCACATCGCCCGACGCGGTCCAATTCCGCTTCCGCGATGATGAGATGGTTGATCATGGTACGGTGACAGTCGATGCGTGTTGCGATCAGACCAATGCCACCGCCGTGCGGATCGAGCCAGGCGATGATGCGCGCCACTTGCTGCCCTATCTCGACCGGCTTTCGCTTATCGAGGTGAATTTTCCCGCCTTCACCGATGGCCGCGGCTATTCCTCGGCCCGTATCCTGCGCGAAGCGGGATATCTAGGCGAATTGCGCGCGGTCGGCGATATCGGAGTCGATCAACTCTCGCACATGCGCCGCTGCGGGTTTGACGCTTTTGCCCCCGACAAGCCGCTCGACGAACAGGACGCGCGGCGCGCCTTTGCGACGTGGGACAATGTCTATCAGCACGGCGTCGACACTATCGGCAAGCGCCGGAGCACGATCTCGGAGAAACGTCATGAAGTCTGACCTCTCCGCCCGCGCGCATGATCGCACGCGCGACCGGCTCGATCTCGCTCCGCGCTTTACCGAGCATGACGCGGTGCGCCTCAACCGGATGTTTCGCGGCTCTTCGACGCAGGAAATGCTCGAGGCGGTGATAAAGGACAGCCTGGCGGGCGATGTCACCACCGTCTCCAGCTTCGGCGCGGAAAGCGCGGTGCTGCTGCATCTGCTGAGCACTGTCGATCGTTCGATCCCGGTGCTGTTTCTCGATACACACAAGCATTTTCCCGAGACGCTCGCCTATCGCGATGCGCTCGCCCGGCGGCTTGGCCTTACCAACCTCGTCATTCTCGAGCCCGACGAAGACGACATCGCCAGCCGCGACGAGACGGGGCTGCGCTGGTCTTACGATCCCGATGGCTGCTGCGAAATCCGCAAGGTCAGGCCGCTCGCCAGGGCGCTCGAGGCCTATGATGCGAGTTTTACCGGGAGGAAAGCGTTCCAGTCGCAGACCCGCGCCAGCCTGCCCCGGTTCGAGCTCGACACCTCCGATGGCGCCGGGCGGCTCAAGATCAACCCGCTGATCGACTGGCGCGCCGAGGACATCGCCGCCTATTTCGCGCAGCACGACCTGCCGCGTCATCCGCTGGTCTCCCGCGGGTTTCCCTCGATCGGATGCGAGCCGTGCACCCACAAGGTCGCGCCGGGTGAAGACCCGCGCTCCGGGAGGTGGAAAGGCTGGGACAAGACCGAATGCGGCATCCACAAGCCGGGCGAGGAGCCATTCCTCTAAGTCGGTTGCGAGGGCGCTAGAACCATCCTTGGACGCGATACCATTGCGCGGTCGCCGCCAGCCCCTCCTCGCCCTCGATGCGCGGCTGCCAGACGCCGCGCGGCACCGCCCGGCTCGATCGGGCGACCCAGTTGGGATGGCACATATATCCCACCCGGTCGGCGGTGAGCTTCGCCCGGTCGCCGCGCAGCAACCGGTCGAACCCGGCGGCAAGGCCGAGCACGCCCGCGGGAAGGTGCGGCGCGAAGACCTTGCCCCGCCCAACCGCCTTGCCGATCGCCTGCGCGAGTTCCTTGTGGCTCCACCCGCCCTCGCGGCCATCGTCGGGCTCGTAAATCTGCTTGCCGGTGGGCGCGGCATTGCCGCTCGCCAGCGTGACCAGCAGAGCCGCTAGATCATCGACATGGATGATCGAGGTCGCCCCCCTCGGCGGCAGCGGGACAACGCCCAGGCGCGCCGAGCGGAACAGCTCGAACATGTCCGCATCGCGCGGACCGTAGACAGCGGGCGGGCGCACGATCGTCCAGTCGAGCCCGCTCGCCTCCACCAGCGTTTCCGCGCCTGCTTTGGAAGCGCCATAGGCCGACAGCGCCGGCTCGCGCGCCGCGAGCGAGGAGACGAGCACGAAGCGCCTGATCCCGGCCTCGAAAGCGGCAATGAGCATGTCCTGTGTTCCTGCGACATTGACCGTCTCGAACTCGGCCGGATCGGGCGTGTTGGTGAGCCCGGCGACATGCACCACCGCATCAGCGCCCGCGCACAATTCAGCGAGCGCATCACGGGTGTCGAGCGTGCCCTTGACCCACACAACGCCCTTGCGTGCAGGCTGCTCGCGCCGGGTCAGCGCGCGCACCGCATGCCCCTCGGCGATCGCCTGATCGAGCACCGCCTCGCCCACAAACCCCGTCGCTCCCGTGATCGCCAGAACCGCCATCGCGCGCTCAGCCGTGCACCATGTGATCGCGGTGAACCACTGCCGCGCGCGGCGCATAGCCTAGGCGTGCTTCCTGCTCGGCCTGTTTGAGACCAAGGATCGCGCGGCATTCAGCGGCGGAATATTCGACCAGACCCTGTCCAAGCCGCTCTCCTCCGGGGCCATGCAACGAGACGAGCGCCCCGCGGTCGAATTCGCCTTCGACTGCCGTGATCCCCGCGGCAAGCACGCTCGCCCCTTCGCCAAGCGCCCGAACGCAGCCCTGATCAACGCTCAGCAACCCTTCGATCGCGAGGCGTCCACCCAGCCAGGCCTTGCGCGCGGGGTCGGCGCGGGTGGGAAGGAAGATCGTGCCGCAGCCTGCCTTGCACGCAGCGGTGAGCGGGCTTTGCTGGCGCCCGTCAATAATGCCCAGCGCGATGCCTGCGCGCTCCGCGATGCGCGCGGCCTGCAGCTTGGCCAGCATTCCGCCCGAACCCAGGCCCGAAGCCGAGCCCTCGCCCGCCATCGCGATAATCTGGGGGCTCACCCCTTCGACACGAGGGATTAGCACCGCCCCTTGCTCTCGCGGATCGCGATCATACAGCCCGGCGACATCCGACAACAGCAGCACCCCCGCCGCGCCCGCCGCCTGCGCCACCCGCGCGGCGAGCCGGTCATTGTCGCCAAAGCGGATTTCCTCGGTCGCGACACTGTCATTTTCGTTGACCACCGGCACTGCGCCGGTTTCGAGTAGCCGTTCGAGCGTCGCAGCGGCGTTGAGATAGCGTCGGCGGTCTTCCAGATCGCCCAGCGTTACCAGCATCTGCGCTGCGATGATCCCGTGTGTGTCCAGCGCCTGCGACCATAATTGCGCCAGCATGACTTGGCCGACCGAGGCCGCCGCCTGTGCATCCGCGAGGCTCGCGCGCCCGCCTCTGGGCAGGCAAAGCCGCGCTGCGCCCAGGGCAATTGCGCCCGAGCTCACGAGGATGATCCGCTGGCCGCTCTCGCGCAAATCCGCGATCTCCGCGATCAGCGAGGCGAGCCAGTCGGCCCGCGGTCTGCCATTTTCGACCAGCAGCGCCGAGCCGACCTTGATCACCAGCAAGGGGCATGAGGCGCCCTCGAGCAGCTCGCTCAGATTGGAGACCACTCGCCCGCTCCGTTGTCCTCCTCATCCTCGACCTCAAGCGCCTTGGTCTCGGTCGCGGTGCGATCGGGGAGATAGCCGAGCACGGCATCGAGCAAAGCGGGAATGCCCTCGCCGGTCGCGCCCGAAACGGTGAAGACCTGCTGTGCGCCCGCTTCGATCAATTCCGCAGCAAACGCACTCCCGAGCTCGGGATCGGCAAGATCGAGCTTGTTGAGCGCGACAAGGCGCGGCTTGTCATCAAGCCCGGCGCCATAGGCAGCCAGTTCTTCCTCGACGATCCGCATCGCCTCGGCCGGATCTTCTCCAGCGATATCGATGAGGTGAACGAGCACACGGCAGCGCTCGATATGGCCCAGAAACCGGTCGCCGATCCCTGCGCCATCGGCTGCGCCCTCGATCAGGCCGGGAATATCGGCAAGCACGAATTCACGCCCCTTGTGGCGCACCACCCCGAGCTTGGGGATGAGCGTGGTGAAAGCATAGTGGCCCACCTTGGCGCCTGCATTGGAAACCGCATTGATGAAGGTCGACTTGCCCGCATTGGGAAGCCCCACGAGACCGACATCGGCGAGCAGCTTCAGCCGCAGCCAGACCCACATTTCCTCGCCCGATTCGCCCGGCTGGTGCTGGCGCGGGGCGCGATTGGTCGAGGTCTTGTAGGAGGCATTGCCGCGCCCGCCCTGCCCGCCCTCGAGAAAAACCACGCGCTGACCGATCTCGGTGAAATCGGCGAGCACCTCCTGCTTGTCATCAGAGAGGACCTGTGTGCCCACAGGAACCTTGATGACAAGATCATCAGCGCCCGCGCCGGTGCGATCCTTGCCTTGCCCATGGTTGCCGCGCTTCGCCTTGAAATGCTGCGCATAGCGAAAGTCGATCAGGGTGTTGAGCCCGGCGACCGCTTCGAAGATGATATCGCCGCCCTTGCCGCCATTGCCGCCATCGGGCCCGCCATATTCGATGTATTTCTCGCGGCGGAAGCTGACCGCGCCCGGCCCGCCCGCGCCCGATTTCACATAGATCTTGGCCTGATCGAGAAAGTGCATGAGGAGCACCTATGCAATCTGGAAGAGGATTGCGAGATACTTGTGCGCAATTGAGCGTGCTTTTGGAGGCGGGCCGATCCGTGCGGATGAACGGCGAAGGGATCGATCAGCGGGTGATCAACTGGTGGAGCCGAGGGGAATCGAACCCCTGACCTCGTCATTGCGAACGACGCGCTCTCCCATCTGAGCTACGGCCCCGTTCCAGTGATCAACGCGCATGCGCGATGCCTTGCGAAAGGCAAGGCGGGCCCATTAGCGCGCGACGTTTCGTCTGGCAATGCCCTATTGCGGCGGCGTGTCTGCGTCGCTCCGGTCTTTCGAAACGGGCTCGACGACGGGCTGCGAGATGAACCTTTCATCGACCGGTACGACCGGCACTTCGGCTCCCGTTTCCGCATCGCGCACCGTCCCGGCGGTCACGCCGGGCGACGCGAGCGTTGCCGCCGGATCGCTCAGCCCTGCGGTGGGCACCTCTATCCCGCGTGCGCGGGCTTCCTGTACGGCCACCCAGCCGGGCTGCGAAGACCCGTAACGATCACCATATTTCGCATCCCACTGCGCCGAATTGCGGCGATAGGCTTCATAAGCGGTGAAGAAATTCTCGAAGGGTACGAGCAACTGGTCGAAATTGGCCTGGGCGAAGGCGGCGGGATCCTCAGGCGGCGCAGCGATGGCACGGTTCGAGATGTCGAGCGCTGTGCGGCAGAAGTCGGCGCGCGCAGGAGGAAGCGCAAAGAAGTTGTAGACCCCGGTCATGTGCGCCTCGCGCGCAAGCATGCCAGCCCGCCGAGCGCCTGCATTCGAGCGATACTCCTGATCGATCCGGTCGTTCACGCGTTTGAGCGCGCGCGCATGATCCTTGATGAAGGCGCTGTAGGCGGTGAGGATCGGGGTGTATTGCGCGCTTGTGCAATTGAGCGCAGCGACATTCCAGGCCGAGCGGAAATGCCAGACCCGCTCATCATCGCTGATCCCGGTGTTGATCGTCTGGCGCACGCCCAGCGCATTGGTTTCCGGAATGGCCATGACATAGGCTGCCCCTCCGGGGGGCAGCGGGCGATAGGGCACCGCCTCGACGACGGGCGGGGGCGGAGGCGGCGGTGGTGGCGGCGGCGGAGGCGGCGGGGTCGCACAGCCTGCGAGAAGAGCGATCCCGGTCACAAGACCAAGTGCGCGGCAGGCCTGGCCACGGCTTTTGCACGCATTACGCGCGGGCAGGCCACCGCTCTCGCGCGCATCGCGCGCGGTCAGAATTGTGACCGGAGCCTCAGAAATCGTCGCCTTCATGATCGCCAATGTGCCTCTTGCTTCCCAATCTCTTGCCGCCAGAATTGCATTGCCTGATAGCTGCTTTCTCTCTTGCCCGTTCCCCACTGGCCTGCCGGAAGCCAGGCCCACCATACCTTCGGGCGGCAACAAGAGAAACTTGAGCTTTCGGCCGTATCCTAGCGCGCGCAGCCTTGCTCAGGCCTGTCGCTGCCGTGTTAAAGGGGCGTGATCGATAAGGAAATGCCCGGCCTCATCGAAATGAGCGCCGGGCAATCCCTATACACCGTTTTCTTGCGCGCAACTCACCGCCACGCTTCCGGGAGCCGGTTATTCGCGGCTGCCGAGAAACTGCAGCAGGAACATGAACATGTTGACGAAATCGAGATAGAGGCTCGTCGCGCCCATGATCACGGCCTTGCCCATCATCTCCGTGCCACGCAAGTGAGCGTAGTCACGCTTGAGACGCTGCGTATCGTAGGCAGTGAGCCCTGCGAAGATCAGCACGCCGAGCGCGCTGATCACGAAGGCAAGCGTGCCCGACTGCAGGAAGAAGTTCAGCACCATCGCGATCAGGAGGCCGATCACGCCCATGATGAGGAAGGTGCCGAAGCCCGACAGGTCCTTCTTCGTCGTGTAGCCCCAGAGCGAAAGCCCGGCAAAGGCGCCGGCGGTCGCGAAGAAGGTCAACGCAATCGATTCGCCCGTGAACTGCAGGAAGATCGTGGACATCGAGACGCCCATCACGGTCGCAAACGACCAGAAGACGATCTGCAGCGTCGACTGACTCATCTTGTGGAGCCCAAAGCTCATCGCGAGGATAAAGCCGAGCGGGGCAAGCGCGACGACCCACATCAACGGCGTGCCGATAAACGCAGCGGTCAGCCCGCTTTCCGCTGAGAGCAGCGCAACGAGCCCGGTCAACAGGACAGCCGAGCCCATGTAATTGTAGATCGAGAGCATGTAGGAACGCAGGCCCTCGTCATATTTGACGCCGGCAACATCGCCGCCGGCGCGCGGCACCGAGCCAAAGCCCTGGCGGGTCCGCTCTGTTTCATTCCAGTTAGCCATTGTGGATCCCTTGTCTCCAATTAGGGCGCACCAATCGCGGTGCCCTCGTGCCACCAATATCAGACTTTGCCGGTGCCTTTTCAAGCAAAACCGCGCGCTTGATGCGGGATTTTGTTAACCCTTCATTGCCCGTTGATGAACAGGATCAAGGCTCGGCGCGACAAGTGACGGGTTTCCTCGCGCCGCGCGCTGTCACGAGCCCTGCGTTTTCAGGCTTCACCACCGATATCGACCATGGCCGCTGCGAGCGCCTCGCGCGGATCCTTGTCGCCCCACAGGACGAACTGAAAGGCGGGATAGAACCGGTCGCATTCATCGAGCGCATTCTCGACCATCGCCTGCGCCTGATCGAGGCTCAGCATCCCATCCGGGCTGAGCATCGCACCATGGCGATAGAGCAGCATGTCGCCGCTCGACCAGATATCGAAATGCCCGAGCCAGATCTGTTCGTTGATCAGGCTCAGCAATTCGTAGGCCTGCGGGCGCTGCTCCTTTGCGACCCGGATATCGGGCAGGCAGAGAAACTGGAGAACATTATCGTCAGCGCGCCAGATGGCGCGCAGCTGATATTTCGCCCAGCTCCCCTGCACCTCGCCGGTCATTTCATCATCCGAAGTCACTTCGAACGGCCAGCCGCGCGCTTCAAACAGCGCTGCCAGCATCTCGACCGGCGCGGCATCCTCATCGGCGGTGTATTCAGGTTCGCGCGGTCGCATAAATCAATGTCCTGTGCTTCATTCCACCGCCCTCATGCGCAGCGCTGCCCCCGGATGGCAATCACGCATGCCCCAAGCTTTGGGGAGAAGCGCGCTGGCTTGTTCAAAGCTTGTGAAAAAACAATCCCGTGGAAAGCCTTGGCAAGCCTCTGGAAAATCACTCAAGTTCCTGAATCGCAAGACCTTCAGGACTGGTGAAGGCGAACGTATCGATCCCCTTGCCCTTGAGCTGATTGATCAGATCCCGCGCCTTGGACTCGGATGTGATCGGGCCTGCGAGCAGCCGATTGGCCTCGCCCCAAGGGACGGTGTGGGGTGTGAAATCGCCGAGCAGATCGGGCGCCTTGCGCGCCAGGCGCCGCCAGTCGAACCCCAGCGCATCGAGATCGCGACCTGTGGCGACCTGTACCCAGATGCGGCTGGGATGATCGGGTTCGGGCGCAGGCTCGGGCGCGGGTGGTGCCTCGCGCGGGATCTCGATTGAGGCAAGATCAACCGCCCCCGCCGCAGGCGTTACGCGAGCACCGCGCGCGACATCGATATCGGCAAAGGCTTCGGCAACGCTTTCGGGAGGGCGGGAAACAGGCTTAGGCGCGGAGGCCGGTGTTGGCGCAGGTCGGGGCGGTGGCGGTGGCGGACTAGACGCGGGCGTGCGCTCCGTCGCGATCGCAGCGGGAGCAGCAGCACCCAGCGGCGCGCCGCGCGGGGCAAGGCGGGCATCCGCAACCCGTTCGGCAGGCTGGGCCGGAGGGCTCGCGACAGGCACCGGCATCGTCTGCGGGGCAGCTGATGCTTCGGCGGCATACCGGGCAATCTGCGGGGTATCGCGCCCGACATCTGCAGGTCCGGGAAAAATGCCCAGATTGGCAGCGGCGGCCTGCTGCGCCGGGGTAAGCCGCGGCATCACTGCAAGATAGGGCGTCAACTCGTTGGCAAGACCTGCGGGCATGACCGCATCGACGATGGCCGCAGCGCGCGTCTCCTGCCCCATGATCGCGAGCCCGAAGGTGCGCGTGCGAAAGGCTGCGGGATCGCGCCGCTCGATCTGTGGGCGCAAGGTACGCTCGAAATCAGCGAGGCGGCCCTCGATGGCATAGCTCACAGCGAGGCGCCGGGTGATCGCGGGATCAGCGTCACTTTCGAGCAGGTCGCGATAATCGGCCTGTGCAAGCGCCTGTTCGCCGACCATGTCGAGAGCCAGCCCGCGTTCGCCAAGAACATCGCGCAGCTGTGCCCCCATCGCGAGAGACCGCTCGATCCGCTCAAGCGCCTCGACCGGACGCCCCCGCCGAAGCGCAACGCGGCCAAGGCCGAGCTGCGCTGCGGGATTGTCCTCATCGAGTTCGCGGGCGCGTTCGAAAAAGCCGCCCGCTGCGTCAAGATCGTTGACGGCGACAGCCGCATCGCCCGCTTCGAGCAGGGCGCCCAGATCACGCGGGCGCTTGGCAAGATCGACAAGTGCGCGGTTAAGCCGCTGGACTTCTGCTGATGGCAGCGGCTGCACAACCGGCTCGGCGCTTGCCCCGCTCTCACCCAGTCCCACATGACACAGCAGAATAAGCGCAAGCGGCGACAAGCGGTGGAAATCGAGACGCAAATTCATGGTTTCAGCATAGCCGAGTTGCACGCGAACGTCAGCCGTTCATCCCGGAATAAAGCGCATTCGAAGATTGTGCGGACGCCCGGTGTCAGCTTCGCGAGGCTACGATCAGAACGGTTGGATCATTGATTGTTCTGGCGTCCGAGGAAGCGCGGGATGCTCAGGGCCGGTGCATCGTCATCGTCATCCTCGTCCTCGTCCTCGTCCCCGCTCGAGGACCGCGACAAATTTGCCATCCTTTCAAACAGCGTGCTGCCGCCTGACTTGGCCGAGCCTTCCGCTGCGTCGCCAGCACCTGCACCATCCTGGCCTGCACCGCCCGGCGCGCTACGTCGGCGCCCGCCGCCCAGCCTCGCTTCGACCGGTTTGTCCTCCCTGTTCAGGCGGTCCGCATCGGCGAAGATATCCTCTTGCGAACCGTCATCGTCCTTGCCGTCATACTCGCTGGGCATCGGCGCCGGACCGTCTGCTTGTGCCGCATCCGCCTGATCGCTCGACAGATCGTAAGGCTCTGATTCAGCGCCGCGCAATCCGGCGAGCGGATCGACGATGTCGTCCACATCATCCTCTTCCTCGCCCATGTCATCACCGGCCTGCATCCCGGTCAGATCGAACGGCCGGGCGCGCTCGGGATAGTCGTCGTTCTCATCCTCTGCTTGTGCTTCGGCCACGGGATCAGCGAAGATCGCGGGCTTTTTCAGCGGCTTATCCGAATTTTCTGGAAGAGCGGTTTCTCCTGAACCTGTTTCCTCAGCGCCGGATTCATCCGATGCGTCATCCGCATCGGCTGACGAAGAAGGGTCTTCCGCCTCATGGTGCGACATTTGTCCGAATAACCGCCTCGTCGCTGAAGCGTCCGTCGATTCTTCATCGGCTGATTGCGATTCAGCCTCAGGCTCGCTGTGGCTATCGTCGGGCTGTTCGCTTGCAGGGACCACCGGAGCGCGCGGCTCGCTCGCGAGGTGCATGCCGCCAGGCTCGCCGCTGATACCGTCCCCGGCTTCCGCTTCCGCCTCCCCGGTCAGATCGAGCACCGGGCGCTTGGGTGCGCGCGAGCCCGGAAGGGCGGAATGGCTGAAGCTCGATCCACGCGAATCTACGCTGTCCTGTTCGATCCCGGTGGCGACCACCGAAACCCGGATCTTGCCATCGAGATCAGGATTGAACGCGCTTCCCCAGATGATGTTGGCATCCTCGTCGACCAGCTCGCGGATATGATTAGCCGCGCCATCGACTTCGAACAGCTTCATGTCCTCGCCGCCGATGATCGAGATGATGACGCCCTTGGCGCCCTGCATCGAAACGCCGTCGAGCAGCGGATTGGCGATCGCCTGTTCGGCTGCCTCGCGCGCGCGGTTCTCGCCCTCGGCCTCACCGGTGCCCATCATCGCCTTGCCCATCTCGCTCATGACCGAGCGCACATCGGCGAAGTCGAGATTGATGAGACCGGGCATGACCATGAGATCGGTGATCGAGCGCACGCCCTGCTGGAGCACTTCGTCAGCAAGCTCGAAGGCCTGCTTGAAGGTCGTGTCGGGGCTCGCGATCAGGAACAGGTTCTGGTTCGGGATGACAATCAGCGTGTCGACATGGCTCTGCAGTTCGGCGATGCCCGCTTCGGCGGCACGCATCCGGCGCGTGCCCTCGAACAGGAACGGCTTGGTCACCACGCCCACGGTGAGCACACCCATGCGCCGCGCGGCTTCCGCGATGACGGGCGCCGCGCCCGTGCCGGTGCCGCCGCCCATGCCGGCCGCGATGAAGACCATATTGACGCCTTCAAGCGCTTCCTCGATCTGCGAAACCGTCTCTTCTGCGGCAGCCTTGCCCACTTCTGGCCGTGCACCGGCACCAAGACCATTGGTGATATCGGGGCCCAGCTGGATGCGCTTTTCGGCAGGCGAGGTGCTCAAGGCCTGCGCATCGGTGTTGGCTACGATGAATTCGACACCCTCGATTTCCGAGGCGATCATGTTGGCGATGGCATTGCCACCTGCGCCGCCTATTCCAATGACAGTGATCTTCGGCGCGAGTTCATCGCTCGCAGCGGGTCCGATATTGATGCTCATCAGCTCGTTCTCCAGACGCGAACCCCCAGAACTCGGCGCGTCTTTCCATCTGTGACATATTCATGATGTGGCGTTGATAGCCCGTTAACCCTTATCCACAGCGCGCCACATTCTTGTGGAAACCTCTCATATACTATTCGCGCGGATCACAAAATTGCCTCTGTCTGAGGCCTCGCACATGGCGCCGCATCCGCGGCATGCCTTCAAGCGATCGCAAGCGGCGCTCAGAAATATTCGCGCGAGGCTCTCAACAGGCGTCCGACACCGCGCCAGAGCGACCGCGCGCCGGGTGCTTCGCGAACATCGATATAGCGCGATTTGAGCGATTGGATATCGACCGGTTCCTCCGCCCTATAGAGACACAGGCCGGCAAGCGTTGCAAAACCAGGTGTCGAATGCGCTTCGGGCAGGCCCTTGAGCCGGGGCATGCGCCCGAGCCGGACCGGCATGCCAAGCGCGCTCTGCATATACTCGGCAAGCCCTGCCAGCTCCGCCCCGCCGCCGGTCAACACCACCTGGCCTGCACCCGGACCGTGAAACCCCAGCTCCTTGAGCGCATCGGCAATCGCGCGGGTCAGATGCGAGAGCCGCTGAGTGATGACCGAAACCAGCTCTGCCCGCGCGATCCGGTTCTTCTCGTCCGCGCCATTGGCCAGCGGGCCGCGGCTGCCCGGATTGCCCTGTTCATCATGCCAGGCATCGCCAGGGCCATGAACCGGGATCATTTCGCGGTGATCGCTCGGGCTGGCGATGGCCGAGCCAGCGACGCATTTCAGCCGCTCTGCCTGAAACCGGCGAATACCCAGCGAGCTCGCGATCGCATCGGTGATCTCGCCCGAGCCCATCGGCAAGGCGCGAAGGCCCAGCAGCATGCCACCTGCAAACACGGAGACGTTGGTCACATCACTGCCGATCTCGATCAGCGCAACGCCCAGATCGCGCTCCTCGGCAGAAAGACAGGCATGGGCCGAGGCCAGCGGCGCTGCGACGATATCCTCGACCTCAAGATGCGCATTATGGACCGCGCGCCTGAGATTGCGGATCGGCGCGCCATCGGCCAGTGTCACATGGACATGCACGCCGAGCCGCTCTGCATCGAGCCCACGCGGATCGGCAACGCCATGCGCGCCATCGAGCGTGTAATGAGCCGGGGTGGCATGGAGCACTTCGCGGCCCATCGGCTGGATCGCCTCGCGCGCGATGACGAGGAGATGCTCGATATCCTCTTCTTCGACCCTGCGCCCGCCGATCTCGATCTCGTTCCAAACCACGTCGCTGGTGAGCCCGGCGCCTGCACACGCGAGCGAAACGCTCTGCACCGGCACCTGCGCATTCTGTTCAGCCCGCTCGACTGCATCGCGGATCGCATGGGTGGCAGCCTTCATGTCTGTCACATAGCCCCGCTTGATCCCCTGGCTGGCGCGGTGGCCCGATCCCAAAACGATCAGTTCGCCGGTTTCGGTTTCGCCCATGATCATCGCTGAAATACGGAACGAGCCGATATTGACAGCGGCATAGGTCTTGGCGAGCCGTGCGCGCGCTGCGGCTACAGTCTTGGCCTTTGCGGGCTTTGCCGGTTTTGCGGCGTTGCCCTTGCGCGCAGGGATCATCGGCCTGCTCCTTCAAGCTCGATCCGGTCGCCCCGCCCGGGCACGCGCATATAGATGCGCGGCGGATTGCGCATGTCGAAACTCGCCACCTTGCCGCCGATCAGCCGGTTCTGCCCATCAAGATTGGCGAATTTGACCAGCTGGCTTGCGGCCAGATCGCGCCCTTCGGGCAAGGCAAGGACCTGGCCGGTCGAGAAGGTCAGGTTCCAGCGGCGATTGCCGATCCATTCCGCCGCCACGATCCGCTTTTCAAGCGCGAGGGCGGGCGCGCTTGCAAGCAGGGCATCGAGCGCGCGCATTTGCCGAGCCGCTCCCGGTCCGGAAATCCGCAGCATCCCCTCAGCCGCTTCCACAGTGACCGGAGAAAGCTCGTGCCCGCTCGCATCGATCAGCACGAGGTGATCGGGCTTTTCAAGCACGGCATGAGGCTTGCGCTCGATGATGTCGATCGAGATCGTGTCGGGCAGCTGGAGTGAAACGCGCGCATCCTCGACCCACGGCAGCGTCAGGATTTCGGCGCGCAGCTGTTCGATATCGACCAGCGGCATCGGCCTGTCGCGCTGAGCGAGTGCGCGGGCATAGACTTCGCTTTCATCCATCCGCACCGTGCCCGAGACGCGCACCGCGCGCACCTTGAAGCCATTGGCCGAGGCAGCCCGCGCAAGCTCGGCCTGCGCCATGGCCGGGACGCCGGCGAGATTGGCGATCACGAAGGCGATGCCGAGTACGGCGGCGAAGATCAGCGTCATGAACACGCTGTCCCACTGATCCTCGCTGAACGGGAGGATCCCCATGACGCGATCGAGCAGACTCGCGGTTCTCGCCTTCGCGCGGCGCGCGCCAGCCGCGCGCCCTTGCGCCTTTGCGGCGCGGCGCACGCCCTTGCTGTCAGAACGCCTGATCCTAGCCATGCACAGCCTCCCGCACCGCATCCTTCCCGCCATCGCTCGCGTGGCGCCTGAGCGCATCGCGCACGAGCAGATCGACGAGCTCGGCATAGTCGATCCCGGCATGGCGCGCCTGTTCGGGCACAAGGCTCAAGGGGGTCATGCCGGGCTGTGTGTTGGTCTCGAGCACGAACAGGCCCTCCTCGCCGCGCGCATCGTCCCAGCGAAAATCGGTCCGGCTGGTCCCGTGGCAACCCAACGCTGCATGGGCCTTGAGCGCGTATTGCTCGCACAAAGCGGTTATCTCGGGCGGTATCCTGGCCGGGCAGACATGCTGGGTGCGCCCTTCGGTGTATTTGTGTTCGTAATCGTAGAAGCCATGCTCGATGATCAGTTCGGTCACGCCGAGCGCGCGCACGCCTTCTGCCGTATCGATCACTGCGCTCGTCAGCTCGCGCCCGCGGATGAAGGGTTCGGCGAGCAATTGCGCAAATTCCTGCCAGGGTCCGGCCGCATCGCGGGCGATCGGAGTGCCCCAATCGCCATCTTCGGTGATGATCGCAACACCCACTGACGAGCCTTCATTGACCGGCTTGAGCACATAGGGGCGCGGTAGCGGATCGCGCTCGAACAATTCCTCGCGCGCCACGATCCTCCCGCCCGGCATCGGGATGCCATGCTGGGTGAGCGCCTGCTTGGTAAGCTGCTTGTCGATCGCGATCACCGAAGTGGCGAGCCCGGAATGGGTATAGGGTATGCCCATCAGATCGAGCATGCCCTGCACGCTGCCATCCTCGCCGGGCACGCCATGGAGCGCGTTGAAGACGACATCAGGCGCGGCTTGCGCAATCCGGGCGGCGACATCGCGGCCCATATCGATCGCGCTCACGCGGTAGCCCTTCAGCTCGAGCGCATCGGCAACGCCCGCGCCGCTCATCAGACTGACTTCGCGCTCATTCGCCCAGCCCCCCATCAGGACGACGACATGGAGGGATTTGCTCATCGCTTGGCCCCCTCCGGGCGGCCAACGCGCTGGATTTCCCATTCGAGGCACACGCCCGTTTCGGCAAAGACCTTGTCGCGGATCATCTCGCCCAGTTCCTCCAGCTCGGCGCTGGTGGCATTGCCGGTGTTGATGAGGAAATTCGTATGCTTTTCCGATACCTGCGCGCCGCCATGGCGGTGGCCGCGAAACCCGGCCTGATCGACCAGTTCCCACGCCTTGTGACCTTCCGGATTCTTGAAGGTCGATCCGCCGGTCTTGGTGCGCAGCGGCTGCGAGGCTTCGCGCGCCTGCGCGATCCGGTCCATTTCGGCGCCGATCTCGGCGGGATCGCCCGGCTCGCCCCGGAAGCGCGCCGAGACGACGATAGCGCCATCCTCGAGCGCGGAATGGCGATAGGTGTATCTCAGATCGGCTGCCGGCACGCGAATGAGATCGCCATCGGCCATGAGAAGCTGGCAATCGACGAGAATATCGGCAACCTCGCGCCCATAGGCTCCGCCATTCATCCGCACGAAGCCGCCCACCGTGCCCGGAATACCGCGCAGGAATTCGAGCCCCGCAATCCCCGCGTCGCGCGCGCTCGAAGCCACGAGGATGCCGCTTGCGCCCGCCCCGCAGACAAGCTGCGTCTCACCCTCGAGCGCGACATCGGCAAACGCCTTGCCCAGCCGGACGACGACACCGGGAACCCCGCCATCGCGGATGATGAGATTGGACCCCAGCCCCAGCGCCATCACAGGCAGGCTGCGATCGACCCGCTCCATGAACAGCACCAGATCATCCAGATCGGCCGGTTCGAACAGCCAGTCCGCCGGTCCGCCGGTCTTGAACCAGACATGCTTGGCAAGATTGGCGCGGCCCGTGATGGCGCCGCGAATGCCATCGAGCGGGACCGGCGCGCCAACCGCGCCTTCGACCGCGCAGGTCGGCGCTCTGCCGTTATCGCTAGGGGCGCCCTCGCCCGGCTGGATTGGCTGGTTCATGCTGGCAATTGTCCTGCAATCGCAGGCGCGAGGCCAGAGGCCCAGCGGGTGATATCCCCCGCGCCAAGACACACGATCACATCCCCCGGCGCGACTGTGGCGGCCAGCACGGCAGCGAGCGCATCGGGATCGGCGATCGTCTGCGCCGAGCGATGTCCGCGCGACTTGAGCCCGGCGGCCAGCGCATCGCTGCTCACGCCTGCGATCGGGGTTTCCCCCGCCTCATAGACCGGTGTGAGATAGACAAGGTCTGCTTCGTTGAAGCAGGTCTGGAAATCGTCCATCAGATCGTGGAGCCGCGAGTAGCGATGCGGCTGCGCAACAGCGATGACGCGGCCACTGGAGCTTGCCGCCGCCTCGCGCGCCGCGCTCAGCACGGCGCGGATCTCGACCGGATGATGCGCATAGTCGTCGATCACGTTGACGAAGCCTTCGGCAAGCTCGACCGTTCCCACCTTGGTGAATCGCCGGCGCACGCCGCCAAAGCCCGCAAACCCCTCGCGGATCACGTTGTCCGGACAGCCCATCTCGATCGCCACGGCGATCGCCGCGAGCGCATTCTGGACATTGTGCCGCCCCGGCATCGGGAGATAGACCCCCTCGATCCGGCGGTCTTGGCGGTGATCCTTGGGCCCGCGCTGGCGCACGATCACATCGAAGCTGTTGCCGCCATCCACTGCATTCACATTGACCCCGCAGATATCGGCTTGCAGCGAGAAGCCATAAGTCACGACCTTGCGATCACGCACCTCGCCGATCACGGCCTGAACCTCGGGGTGATCGATGCACAGGATCGCGGCGCCGTAAAACGGAACATTGTGAATAAACTCGATGAAGGCCCGCTTGACGCCGGCAAAATCGCCATAGTGATCGAGATGCTCGGGATCGATATTGGTGACGACCGCGATCGTCCCATCGAGCCTCAGGAAGCTGCCATCGCTTTCATCGGCCTCGACCACCATCCAGTCCGATGTGCCCAGCCGCGCATTGGAGCCATATTGCTCGATGATCCCGCCATTGATGACGGTGGGATCGATTTCGCCGCGATCGAGCAGGCTCGCGATCATGCTGGTGGTTGTCGTCTTGCCATGCGTGCCCGCGACAGCGATGGTCGATTTGAGCCTCATGAGTTCGGCGAGCATCTCAGCGCGCCGGACGACAGGCGTGCGGTTTTCGAGCGCGGCGGCGACTTCGGGATTGGTCCGCCGCACAGCGGTCGAGGTGACAACAACGGCGGCGCCCTCGACATTCTCCCTGGCGTGGCCGATATGCACCGCGATCCCGCGCGCGCGCAGCCGCTCGACGCCTGGGCCCTCGGCGATGTCCGAGCCCTGCACCTGATAGCCCAGATTGTGCATCACCTCGGCGATCCCCGACATCCCGATGCCGCCGATCCCGACAAAGTGAATGACGCCGATATCCGTGCCCACACCCTTCATTTGACAGGCATGTCCTCGGCCGATTGTTTGGTCGCAGGCTTGGGCGCAGCGGCACGCTGGGCCGCTGCTGGCGTCTTGTCGCCGACCCGGATGACATCCATCAGGTCGATCCCGCCGAAGCTCTCGATCAGATCAGCGAGATCGCTCGCGGCATCGGGTCGCCCGCAGTTCCAGGCGCCATGCGCGGCATTGGCGAGGCTGCCCGGCTTTTGCGCCATCGCCTGAAGCTGTTTGGCAAGCTCCTTGGGGGTGAACGCCTCCTGCCGGATCATCCGCGCGCCCCCCGCTTTCGTGATCTCGCGGGTATTTGCGGCCTGATGATCATCGGTGGCAATGGGCAGCGGAATGAGGATGCCGGGCCGTCCGACAGCCGTCAGTTCGGCAATGGTCGAGGCCCCCGCGCGCCCGATGAACAGATGGGTATCGGCAAGCCGCTCGTGCATGTCCTCGAAATAGGTGCCAAGCTCGGCGGGGATGTCGTGACTGGCATAGCGCTCGCGCACCGCATCGAGATCCTCTGCTCGGCATTGCTGGGTCACCTGCAGGCGCGAGCGCAGCGCGGGCGGCAGCATTGCCACACCATCGGGCACGATCTGCGAGAGGATGCTCGCTCCCTGGCTGCCCCCCGTTACAAGAACACGCAACAGGCTGGCTTCGGTCAGCGCGGGATAATCCTGATCGCGCAGCGCCAGCACTTCGGCGCGCACCGGATTGCCCACGAGAAAGGTCTTGCCCGCGAATTTGGGCTTGAGCCGCGCGACTTCGGGATAGGAGGTCGCGATCGCATCGACCCGCCCTGCGAGCAGGCGATTGACCCGCCCGAGCACAGCGTTCTGTTCGTGAATGACCGATGGCACTTTTGCGCTGAGCGCTGCGAGCAGGGCGGGCAGTGCGGGATATCCGCCAAAGCCGACGATCGCGCTGGGCTCGAAGGCATCGAACACGCGCAGCGCCATCTGCCGCCCTTCGAGCACGGCGCCGATCCCCCGGGGCCAGTGCAGCGGGTTCTTGCCGAAGCGACCGGCGGGAAGGACATGGGCGGAAAGATAATCGGGCTTGCCCGGAATCTTCGCCCCGCGCTCATCGGTGATGAGAGCGACATGATGGCCGCGCTCATGCAGCTCGGCAGCGAGCGCGAAGGCAGGGATAAGGTGTCCGCCTGTGCCCCCTGCGGCAAGGACGAAGTGGCGGCTTGCCCCGGTGGCCAGCCTCTGAGGCGTTTCGCTGTTCATCGCCGGCCCTCCTTCGGGCTTTCTTCGCGCGCAGATGAAGCGCGGCTGGTGAGATCCTTGAGCCCCGGCGTTTCGCGTTCGAGAAACGGGTTGCGCCGGGAGATCGCCAGTAATAGCCCAAGCGCGAAGCAGATCGCCAGTGTCGAAGAGCCGCCATAGCTGATCAGCGGCAAGGTCATGCCCGTCGAGGGGAAGAGCTTGAGATTGACCAGCATGTTGATGAAGGCCTGTCCGCCAAATTGCGCGATCAGCGCCGAGCCTGCAAGCAGCGCGAACAGATCATCCTCGCTCGCCATGCGAAACAGGACACGCGCGATGATTGCGAGATAGAGCACAGCGATGATCGCGCAGATGATGAGGCCGAACTCCTCGCCGATCACCGAGAAGATGTAATCGGTATGCGCTTCGGGCAGATTGTTCTTTCGAATGCCGAGCCACAAGCCGTTGCCGAACCAGCCGCCATTGGTGAGCGTGCGATAGGCAAGATCGACCTGATCGAACGCGGTGCCCCCGCCGAGAAACGCATCGATCCGGTTGCGCCCGTTCTCATAGGTGAAATAGACCAGCGTAAGCAGCGCCGCCCCGCTCGCAACGAGCGCGCCTAGATGGACGAGCGCGGCGCCTGAAAGAAACACCAGCGCAAACCATGTCCCGGCAAACAGGATCGCTTCGCCAAGATTGGGCTGGAGCATCAGCAGGGCGCAGATGACCCCCGTGATGCTGGTTGCGAAGAGCAGGACCGGCAAGTGCGGATCGCGCTGGCGCCAAGAGAAGATCCAGGCAAGCGCCACGGCAAAGCCCGGCTTGAGGAATTCGCTCGGCTGCAGGCTCATGCCGACATTGAGCCAGCGCACCGCACCGTTTTTCTCGACCCCGATCAGAGGCACCAGCATGAGCAGGGCGAACATCGCCAGTGCGGCCAGCACCGCCAGGCGCCGGGCCTCCTCGCGCGCAAGAAACGAGACCCCCAGCATAAGCGCGAGACCAGCTCCCTGAAACGCGAGATGCTTCTTGAAGAAGAGAAACGGATCGACGCTGGCGTTCGAGGTCGAGAGGTATTGTGCACTCGCAGGCGAGGCGGCGAGCACGCTTGCCGTGCCCACCAGCATCACAAGCACGATCAGGCCGAGCAGGGGCTTGTCGATCTCGCGCCACCATATCCGCACCTTCTCGCGCCAGGCGCGGCGCGCGGGTATTGGCGCATGGAATGCAGCAGGCGGCGCGCCGGGCGATCCGCTCCGGGCAAGCGCCGGGCCCATCGTGAAGGGCCGGTTCGGCTTGTCGGTCCCCGCGTTCATCGCACATCGTCCCTCGCAAAGGCCGCCGGCGAGCAATCCTCGCATTCGGCGATGACACTGACGAGCTGCCTGAAATGCTCCCCGCGCTTCTCATAATCGCGAAACTGATCGAAGCTCGCGCATGCGGGCGAAAAAAGCACGACATCGCCGGCCTGCGCGTTTTCGCGCGCGCGGCGCACCGCTTCAGAAATCAGCTCGCAACGTTCAACCGCCGGGATCTTTCCGCTCAGCAGCTCGGCAAAGCGCCCGCCAGCCTCGCCCACAGTGTAGGCCGCCGCCAGATTATCCAAATGCCCGGCGCATTCGCCAAGCCCATCCTCCTTGGCGAGCCCGCCGACTATCCAGTGGACCCGGCGCGCACCCTCGCGGACCGCCGGATCGGGCGGAAATGCGGCGAGCGCCGGCGCACTCGAAGCGGTGTTGGTTGCTTTGGAATCGTTGATGTAGAGGACGCCATCCTCCTCGCAGACCGGCTCCATGCGATGCGGCAGGTTGCGAAAGCGCGGCAAGGCATGGCGCCACTGCGCCGGTGTAACGCCCAGCTCTTCGACGATCGCGATGGCAACAGCTGCATTCTGGAGATTGTGCGGCCCCTGCAAGGTCGGCCATTCGCTTTGCAGATCGCGCAAGCATGCCCGGTCGGCATGGACAGCGCGGCCCTTCGACCGGCGCGCACGCTCACGCTCGAAGATCGCGCCGCACGGCTCATCCAGCGAGCCGAACACCGCCAGATTGCCGGCCGACTGGAATTCGAACAGACGCGCCTTGGAAGCGGCATAGCCTGCAAATCCATCATAGCGATCGAGATGATCTGGGGTGATATTGGTGAGCGCGGCGACCTCGCAATCGAGATTGAAGGTGAGGTCGATCTGATAGCTCGAGAGCTCGAGCACATAGACGCCAAGCCCCTGGTCTCCCGGCGCAAGCGGCTCCCGCCCCATGATCGGCTCGCCGATATTGCCGCCCAGCACGCTGGGCAGCCCCGCCATCTGCAGGATGTGGTGGACCAGCGCGACAGTGGTCGACTTTCCGTTCGTTCCGGTTATCCCGACCACCTTGTGCGCCATCAATTCGGGCCGGGCCAGCGCAAACAGTTCGATATCGCCGATCACCGGCACGCCGAATTGTGCGGCATGAGGGCCAATCGGGTGGGTGTTGAGCGGGACGCCGGGCGAGACGACGACGCCATCAAACCCGCTCAGGTCGAGCTCCAGCGGATCGGCGATCGCGCATTGGCCCTCGAACGCCTCGCGCGCATCGGGCTGGCGATCCCACACCGTCACCTGAGCACCGCTTGCAAGCAGCGAGCGCGCCGCCGCATCGCCCGAGCGCGCCAGCCCCAGAACGGCATAGCGTTGATCGGCAAAGGCGCTCGCGGTGATCATGATTGCTGCCTGTTCACCTCAGCTTGAGCGTTGCAAGGCCCGCGAGCGCGAGCACGATCGCGATGATCCAGAAGCGGATCACGACCTTGCTCTCGCTCCAGCCGAGCTGTTCGAAATGGTGATGGATCGGCGCCATCCGGAAAACCCGTTTGCCCGTGCGCTTGAACCAGAATACTTGGATGATGACGCTGAGCGCCTCGGCAACGAACAGCCCGCCAACGATGCCGAGGACCACTTCATGATGCGAGGCGACCGCAATTGCGCCGAGCGCTCCGCCGAGCGCAAGGCTGCCTGTATCCCCCATGAAGACAGCGGCGGGCGGCGCGTTGAACCACAGGAAGGCAAGCCCTCCTCCCATGATGCCCGCACAAAAGATCGCCAGTTCGCCCGAACCGGGCACGTGCGGGATGCCGAGATACTCGCTGAAATCGGCCCGCCCCACGAGATAGGCGATAATCGCAAAGGTGCCGCTCGCGATGATGACCGGCATGATCGCGAGGCCATCGAGCCCGTCGGTCAGGTTCACCGCATTGCCCGCGCCGACCATCACGAAAGCAGCGAACACGTAATAGGCCGGGCCGAGCGGGATCTGCACATCGGAGAAGAACGGCACATACAGGTTGGTGTTGATCTGACTGACGATGATGTAGCTGGCCACGCCAGCGACCGCGAATTCGAGCAGCAGCCGCACCCGCCCCGAAAGCCCGGCATGGCTGTTCTTGGTCACCTTGTCATAATCATCAATGAAGCCGATGATGCCAAAGCCGATCGTGACGGCAAGGCACGCCCAGACAAACGGGTTGCCAAGATCCATCCACAAGACGAGCGACAAGGTCAGCGCAATCAGGATCATCAGCCCGCCCATCGTCGGCGTGCCCTTTTTGGCGAGGTGCGTTTGCGGGCCATCCTCGCGGATCGGCTGGCCCTTGCCCTGGCGCACCCGCAGGAGATTGATGAAGCGCGGCCCGATGATGAGGCCGATGCAAAGGGCGGTGATCAGTGTCGCGCCGGAACGGAACGTCTGATAGCGCACCAGGTTGAAGATGCCTTCAAAGTCCATCCATTCGGCAAGCAGGTAGAGCATGGGGGTCCCTTGGCGCCGCGCGTCATCGCACGGCGTTTTGAAAATGTGTCACCAGCGCGCCAAGGCCGATCGAATTCGAGCCTTTGACAAGGATCGCATCGCCATTTGTGAATCCGAATTGCTCGAGCGCCGCGATCGCTTCGATTGGCCCATCGCAATGCGCGAAGCTCGCGGGATTGCCAAGCGGTTTGCGCCCCGATGTCCCCAGACCTGCGCCGCCTCGCGCCAGTGCATCGGCCAACACCTTCATCTCCTCGCCCACTAGGATCACATGATCGATCCCCGCCTCGCGCAGGGGAGCCTCGAGCTGGCTGTGGAACTGCTCTGCAAAATCGCCCAGCTCCTTCATCGAGCCGAGCACAGCAATACGACGATGCGCCGGGGTTTCGCCCAGAGCGCGTAAGGTGGCGCGCATCGAGGCGGGATTGGCGTTATAGCTTTCATCGATCATCAGCGCGCGCGCACCATCGGGCCCGCCGGGCACCGCGATCTGATAACGCGCGCCGCGCCCTTTGAGCGAGCCCATCTCCGCCAGCGCCAGGCCCGCGCTGGCAAGATCGCCGCCAGCCGCGTTCACCGCCGCCATCACGCCGAGCGAATTGGCGATCCAGTGCTCACCGGGTTCCGCAACCGAATAGCACACGCGCTGCGCGCCCAGATCGACCGTCACAAGGCTGCCGCCATTCGCGCTCGGGATTGCATCGAGCAGGCGCACATCGGCGCTTTCGCTGCGCCCGAAGGTGACGATCCTGACACCCAGCGCGCGCGCATGGCCGATGAGCCGGCCGGCCTGGTCGCTGTCTGCCGGGATGATTGCGGTGCCGCCCGGCAGCAGGCCGGTGAAAATCTGCGCCTTTTCATCCGCGATCGCTTCAAGGCTGCCAAGGTTCTCGATATGCGCGGGCGCGATCGTGGTGATCATCGCGACATGCGGGCGCACATGCGCTGAGAGCGGGGCGATCTCGCCGGCATGGTTCATCCCCATCTCGAACACGCCGAACTTCGCACGCGCAGGCAATCGCGCAAGGCTCAAGGGCACGCCAACATGATTGTTATAGCTCCTCACCGAGCGGTGGGCCGCGCCCCGGCTCGCGCGGTCGAGGCAATTGAAGATCGCTTCCTTGACCCCCGTCTTGCCGACCGAGCCCGTCACCCCGATGCGGATCGCTGCGCTGCGTTCGCGCGCAGCTCCGGCTAGCGCATGAAGCGCCGCGCTCGTATCCTCGACCAGCACATGCGGGAAATCGACCGGGCGATCGGTGACCGCGGCGACCGCGCCCTTCTCGAACGCCATCGGCACAAACCTGTGTCCGTCCATCGCCTCGCCCTTGAGCGCAATGAAAACATCACCCGGTTTCACGTCGCGGCTGTCCATCTCCACGCCCGAAGCGCGAAAATCGGCGCTTGCAGTGCCGCCCGTGGCCGCGGCGATCGCCTGGCCATCCCACAAGGCCAGCGGCAGGCCATCGCGCGCATCTGCGGGCCAGGAATGGAGCAGGGCATGGGCTGGCGGCATCAGACACTCCCCCGCACGAGCGCGCCTGTGCATTCGCGCGCCACGTCCACATCGTCAAACGGCAAAACCTGCATGTTTTCTCCCGAACCGATAATCTGTCCCTGCTCATGGCCCTTGCCGGCGATGAGGATGATATCATGCTTGCCCGCTTCGCTGATGGCAGCGCTGATCGCCTCGCGCCGTCCGGCGATCTCGCGGATTTCGGCGCGCGCATCGCTCGGTGCGCCGGCCGCAATGGCGGCGCGGATCGCGCCCGGATCCTCGCCGCGCGGGTTGTCGTCGGTGATGATCGCGCAATCGGCCATGCGCGCTGCGACCGCGCCCATCGGCGCGCGCTTGCCTGCATCCCGGTCGCCGCCTGCGCCAAACACCACGATCAGCCGCCCGCCCGCGACATGCCCCTCGAGCGCTGCGATCGCGGCTTCGAGCGCCTCAGGCGTGTGCGCATAATCGACATAGACCGGCGCGCCTGCCGATGTCAGGCAGGCGCGCTCGAGCCGACCGCGCACGGGCTGGAGCCGGGCAAGCGCATCGAACACCGCGCCAGGTGCTGTGCCGGTGGTAAGCGCGAGGCCGGCGGCAACCAGCGCGTTCGCCGCCTGATAGGCGCCGATCAGCGGCAGCCGGACCGACTTCGTTTCGCCCGCATGCTCGAACTGGAGCGTCTGCCCAAGCTGGCTGGGCTCGCGCGCGGCAAGCCTGAGGAAAGTCCCGCGCTCCCCCACAGTGTGGACCGCGAGCCCGCGCCGCTCGGCGCGCTCGATCGCTGCCTGCGTCCATTCACCCGGCTCGGCCCCGACGTGGATGACAGCAGCAGCACCGGGCTGCGCCACCTCATCGAACAGGCGCATCTTGGCCTCGAAATAGTGCTGCATCGTTCCGTGATAATCGAGATGGTCGCGGCTGAAATTGGTGAAGGCGACCGCGCTCAGGGCAAGGCCCTCGTTGCGATATTGCGCAAGGCCATGGCTTGAAGCCTCATAGGCGACATGACTCACACCCTCACGCTCAAGCCCGCTCATATTGGCAAGGAAAGTGACGATATCGGGTGTTGTCAGCCCGGTTGCAGTGCTGCCATCGGGCGTGGTCACGCCGAGCGTTCCGATGCTTGCGGCGCGCATTCCCGCCATGCGCCAGATCTGGCGGGTCATCTCGGCGCATGATGTCTTGCCATTGGTCCCCGTGATCGCCGCAATCGTGGGCGGAAACGGCGCGAAGAAGCCGCTGGCGAGCCGGGCGAAAGTGCGGCGCGGAGTGTCGCTGGCGATGTGAAGCGCCCCCGTCACCTGCGCCTGTGGGCGAGCGACCACCGCCACTGCGCCTGCCGCGACCGCATCATCGATGACCGCCTCGGCATTGAATCGGGCGCCCTCGAACGCCCCGAAAACGGTGCCGGGGGCGACCTTGCGATGATCGATGGCAAAACCCGTGACAGCAAGTTCGCCTGCCTCTTCGAGCGCAATTCCTGCGCTGCTGGCGAGAGCGGCGAGCTTCACTGGTAGTCCCCCACGAGATTCTGCAGATCGCTGAGATCGATATCGCGAGCCTCGTCCGGGCGCACGTCGAGCAGAGGGGCGATCCGGGGTACGAGCTCTCCCACGATCGGCGCGGCATTCGAGGCCGCAGTGCGGGTTGCGATAAAGTTCACCGCACGCGGCTCGTCGAGCGCGACCACCACGACATAGCGCGGTCGATCCATCGGAAAGGCCGCGGCAAACGAGGCGATGATCTTGTCCTTGGCATAGCGAGTGCCGTCCCACTTTTCCGCAGACCCGGTCTTCCCGCCCACACGATAACCCTTGGCATCGGCATTGCGCCCGGTCCCGTATTTGGTGACCATACGCAAGAGCTGGCGCATGCGCGAGGAGGTCGAGGCCTTGAACACCCGCTTGCCCCTCGGCACCTCATGCGGCTCGCGCTTGAGCAGGGTGGGGCGATACCAGATCCCGCCATTGACCATCGCGGCATAGGCGCTGGCAAGGTGCAGAGGGGTCACCGCAATGCCATGGCCATAGCCCACCGTCATCGTCTTGGTGCGATCCCATTTGCCCCTGGGCCAGATCGGATGCGCGCTGGAGGGAAGTTCGATCGGCAGCGGCTTGTTCATGCCCAGCTCCACCAGAACCGAACGCAGGCGCTGGCTTCCCAGTTCCTCGGCCACGCGCGCGGTCACGGTGTTGGACGAATAGGCGAGCGCTTCGGGAATGTTGAGCCGCTCGCCCTTGTCTGTGAAATCCTTGATCGTGAAGCCCTGGACCTTCATCGCAGTGGCATTCCATGTCGCGCTCATGTTGCGGATGACGCCCGCATCGATCGCAGCCGCCATCGTGATCGGCTTGAAGGTCGAGCCCAATTCCGCCGGAGCGAAAGTGACCCGGTTTAGCACGTGGGGCTCATCCTCGGGGTTGCGGCGGTTGGGATTGAAGTCAGGCAGCGAGGCAAGTGCGAGCACCTCGCCGGTATCGACATCGAGCACCACGCCCGCTGCACCCTTGGCATTGGCGCGCAGCCGCCAGCGTTCCATCGCATCCTCGAGCGCGCCCTGCACGCGCACATCGATCGAGAGCGCGGCAGGCTGGGCGCGGGTGGTCTCGCCGGTGAGCTGTTCATCGAGCGCGCGCTCCATCCCGAATTCGCCCACGATCCGGCCCTTTTCGGGTCCGTCCGCGATTTCGGCGAGGCGCCCGAGCACATGCGCGCCGAGCCGCCCCTGCGGATAATGCCGCTCGATTTCCTGTGGGGTTTCGAGCGCGATTTCCCCGATCTGGTGCACCTTGTTGGCCTGTTCGGGCAGGATCCGGCGCGTCAGATAGGTCTTGCGCTCGGCCTTGAGGATCGCGCGCACCTTCTCCTCGTCAAGCTCGGGAATGATCGCCTTGAGGCGGCGGGCAACCTCATCGACCGGGCGGGTGAGCGCACTGCCATCATCCTTCATCGCCTGCGGATTGAACCACAGCGCATAAGCCTGCGGATAGTCGCGCGCGAGGATGGCACCGTTGCGATCGGTGATCTCGCCGCGTCCGGGCACGAGCGTTGTCGCCTGCAGCCGCGCACCGGCGCCCGCCGCCGGGGCTTCGATCCCAAGCCACACGATCCGGGTGAGCGCGATCATGGTGAGCGCGGCAAAGGCGAGGATGAGCGCGAGCGCGCGGGTGCGCGCGCTCAGCAGCAGGCGATAGCGCAGATGGACCAGCCTGCCCCTGCCCGGGGGATGCGGCGTTGCTGCTGGCGCCCGCCCTGGCGCGCCGGGCGCGATGCGCGCCGCGCTGTCTGAGCGAGTGCTGCGGGCGTTGGGCGATCCTGGTGGAGCTTTTGGCGCGTCGCCGTTTTCCACCAATCGATCAAACAGGCCCAGCTGGCCCGGCGCCCGCTCGCCTGGCGCAGCGTGCTGCGCGGCGCCGCCTGCATTCATCAACCGCACTAGACCGGGGCTCAGCGCGTTCATTCAGCCCCGTTCCCGGCCTGATTGACTGCTCGGCGATCGAGCCCGGCGCGGCTTCTTGCAACAAGCCTGCTATCCGAAAGGATCGAGCCGCCCGCGGGGGCGGGCTGTGCCGCGCTGCGCGGCGCGGGCGAAGCCGCCCTGCCGCGCTCGATCAGAAAGCCCTCGAAGGCTTCGGAGAAGCCTGTCAGCGCATCCTGATCGAGCGCGGTCGAGACCTGCGCGATCCGTGCGCCCGAAACCGGCGAGACCATGTCGCGCGGCGCCGCCTTTGTCGCTTGCCCCTCGAGGCTTGCAAGTTCGGTGCGCGCAACGCGCAGCGGCCGGGGCGCCTTAGGCCCCTGCGGCTGGCCCAGCGCGGCAAGCTGACGTCGATTGTCGACATACTGATCCGCACGCGGCGCCTGGTAGCCGAATTCCACCCGGTTCCAGTTCGCCAGCTGGCGCTGATTGGCGCGGCTTTCGAATTCGGTCTCGAGCATCAGCGTTTCCTGCTTGAGCGCGATGATGCGGCGTTCGGCGAGGACAACCTCGTTCTGGACTGCGTGAACCGTGAGGCTGAGAATGGTGAAAAAGAGGATGCACAAGGCGAGCAGCGCGCCCCATCCGATTTGTCTCATGCGCGCAGCGGTGAGCATCATGATGCTTCTCCTTGCGACGGAGCGGGCGCGGGGACGGGCGCGGCCGTGCGCCGCGCATGGCGCAGCACCGAGGATCGCGCGCGCGGATTGCGCGCGGTTTCCGCTTCGCCGGGCCGGATCGCCCTGGAGATCTGTGCGAAGGTGGGCGCAGGGCCCGGCACTTCGCCCGGCAGATGGCGCGAGACCGCGCGGCCCTGCCCGGAGGCCGCGCGAAAGAAGCGTTTGACGATGCGATCCTCGAGGCTGTGGAAGCTCACCACCGCGAGCACCCCGCCCTCGCGCAGCAACGCCTCGGCGGCGGTCAGCCCGGCGCGAAGCTCGCCGAGTTCGTCGTTCACATGGATGCGCACTGCCTGGAAGCTGCGCGTTGCGGGGTCTTTCTTGTCATGCGGGCGATGGCCGAGCGCGCGGCGCACCACGCGCGCCAGATCGCCGGTCGTCTCGAGCGGGCGCGCGGCGACAATCGCGCGCGCAACGCGGCGGGACTGGCGCTCCTCGCCATATTCATACAGCACATCCGCGATGGCAGCTTCGTCGGCGGTGTTGAGGAAATCGGCGGCGCTCGGCCCTGCCTGGCTCATGCGCATGTCGAGCGGGCCATCGCTCGAGAAAGCAAAGCCGCGCGCCCCCTGATCGAGCTGCATCGAAGAGACGCCGATATCCATCACCACGGCATCGACTTGCGGCACGCCGAGCGACTGCAGCTCCTCGCGCATTTCGGAAAAGCGGCGCGCATGAAGCGAGAGCCGCCCGTCAAACTTTGCCACCATGCCCGCGCCATCGCGGATTGCAGCGGGATCGCGGTCGAAGCCATAAACCCGCGCGCCCGCCTCGAGCAATCTGCGCGAATAACCGCCTGCACCAAATGTCGCATCGACGATCTTCATGCCGGGCGCGGGCTGAACCGCAGCGGTGATTTCCTCGAGGAGGACGGGGATGTGCGGCGCGTCCATCATGCGCGCCTGCGCGATTTCGCTTCGGCCTCGGCCATCGCATCCTCGCAATCCATCAGCACATCCTCGAAAGCCTCGCCTTCGGCGGCGAGCTGTTCGGGACTCCAGATCGTGAAGAAGCGGCCCATGCCGTTGAAATAGAGCCCGCTCTGGACATTGGCGCGGCGGCGCAAGGCTTCGGGCATGACAAACCGCCCGCTGTCATCGAAGGGCACCTTGCGATAACCGAACAGCGTGATCCGGCGGCGGTCGCGGTCGAAGGGCTGGCCGGCGCGCACGGCCATTTCCTCTTCGTAGACGAGCTGCTCCTCGAGCTGTTCTTCGTGGCTGAGGCCAAAGCCGACCAGGCATTTCCAGCTATGATGGCGCGCCAGACACAGCGTCTTGTGCCCGCCCGAGCTCTCCTTGACGGCCTTGCGGAAATCGGGAGGCAGGACAAACCGGCCCTTGTCGCCTGCGGGCGAGAAGGCCTGTCCGGTATATCCTCCAAACCCCGACACGCCCGAACCACTCCCCTGTCAAACACCCGGCGCGCCGCGCAGCGCGCTTCCCAGATCGCGCAATCCGACACGCCTCCCCTGTCGCCGGTCGCGGGTGAGCGCGACCGGCCCGCCGATCCGATCGGACCGGCGCGGGGAATGGGGCAGGATTGATGGCCCCCGGTAATACCGGGGAAGAGCGCGCTATGGAAGGATTTTTAGGGGATTTCAGGGGAATACATGATAAATAATTGATTTATCGTATTTTTAAGCTTGGTTGCTGATCGAAATCTCCGTCCATGCCTTGCCTGAGGATTTCAATTCGCCCCGAAAGGCCTTGATTCACAGTACGAATCCCTAGCCCTCCCCGATGCCGGTGCCAATGGCTCTGCCATTCCCGTAAAATCCCCAAGTTCAGATGATAGCCTGGCCTAAGACGCGAAGCCCAGGCGCAAGAGCGCTGCGATCGCCTCGCCATTCTCGCCTGCAAGCCGCCGGTGCTCGAACACGGCCGCATCCGCGAGCAGCGTCACGCGGCCCTTGCCGATCCGGCAACGCGCCAGCGCCCCGCCGGGCGAGATGGTGCAGTCGGATTGCGCCTCAGGCCGGCTGGCGATTGTCCCGCTCAGGAAAAGCGGCAGGCTGCCTTTTTCCAATTCGAGGGGAGATGGCTGGTCGGCTTGCGCCTCGTCGAACCGGATCTCGAGGCCCCACCGCGCCACGACGGGCGGGATCAGCGCGGCGAGGCTGGGCATGCGCGGATCGCCCAGCGGCAGCTCGTAATGGCCGGTGAGCGCGGGATCGAGCAGAAGCAGCAATTCGCCCCCCTTGCGCACCCACGCATCGAGCGCGACATTATCCGCCGGCGAGAGCCCGCGCGGCTGGATGACGGCGAGGTGTTCGAGCTGTTCGAGCGGGTCAATAACGGGCGCGCCCGGTGCCAGCGGCTCGATCGGCGACAGCGTGTCGAGCGGGACAAGCTCGAAGCGCTGTTCGAGCGCAGTGCGCTGCCAGGGTACAGGGAGCGAGCCGCGTGCGAGTTCGCCAAAATCGGCCGCCAGCGGCCAGTAGATCGGCAGGCTGGTCATGAGGCCGAGCCTGGTTCGTGAGCTTTCCCCCCGCGCGGACTCCATTCCAGCCGGAGCCCTGCGCGCCTGGGCCGGAGCCGGAGTGTCTTCGTTAACGTGAGGCGATCCGTGATCTTGCGCGTGCGGTTCGCCTGCGCGCTCACGGGCATCGGCGCAGCCGGCCAAGGCACCGGCACTGCCGACCACTGCCAGCCACAGCGCAGCGGCACGCGCCCTAGCGCGTGCCTGCATTGCCCGCATTGCTTGCCGGTTCGCCCGGTCGATTGCGCGATCTATCGCCCGAGGATGCGCCCGGCGGCGGCGTATCGGGAACGACGACGCGCCCCCGCTCGCCCTCTCCACGTGTCGCAGCGCCCGGCTGATTGCCTTGCTCCTGCGCATCCGCCTCGGCGGGAATATCAGGCACGACGCCCGCATCGACCAGCGGATCGCGCTGCGCGGGCGCGGCCGTGGGCTCGGTGGTGGGCGCGGCATCGGGCACGGCCGCCTCTTCGGCGCGCTTGGCCTCGCCGCCGATGATCCCGGCCAGGGCGATCATGGTGAGCATGGCAGCCAGCGTCGTCACCCCAATCTGCAAGCGCTGCATCGCTTCGCTGCGGGTGCCGCCCAGTGGTGCTGCGAGCAGCGGATCGTCCGCTCCGGCGGCAGGCTCGCCCCTTTCCGGCGCGCGCCGCCCCATGGGATTGCGAACCGCAAAGCGATCGAACAGTTTACGCGTGGCCATGACTGCGCCCGCTTCTATCAGCCCTGGCCCTCGCCCGCCAGCCAATCGAACACGGGCAGACCCTTGGCCGCGAGCCATTGCGGATTGTAGAGCGTCGAAAGATAGCGAAAGCCGGTGTCGCACAGGATCGTCGCGATCTGCGGATTAGCCTGCCCTTCGCTTGCCAGCTGCTTGCCCAGCGCGATCGCGCCTGCGACATTGATCCCGCTCGATAAACCAAGGCACAGGCCTTCCTCGCGCAACAGCCGCCCGGTCCAGTAAAGCCCCTCCTCATCGGAAATGCGGAACTGCGTATCGATCGGCGCGCCTTCGAGATTGGCGGTGATCCGGCCCTGCCCGATGCCTTCGGCAACCGACGAGCCTTCGCTCTTCAATTCGCCATGCGCATAATAATTATAGAGCGCCGCGCCATGCGGATCGGTCAGCGCGATGCGGATATCGGGGTTCTTCTCCTTCAGCCCCATGCCTACCCCTGCTATGGTCCCGCCCGTCCCTGCCGCGCAGGTGAAGCCTGTGATCGCGCCGCCGGTCTGCGCCCACAATTCCTGGGCTGTCCCCTCGATATGCGCGCGGCGATTGGCGACATTGTCGAACTGGCCAGCCCAGATCGCGCCCTGCGTCTCTTCGGCCATGCGCCGCGAGACATGCTGAAAATGATTGGGATCGGCATATTTGGTCGGCGGCACCGTGACGAGCCGGGCACCGAGCGCGCGCAGCGTGTCCATCTTCTCCTTGGACTGGTTGTCCGGCATTACGATGACCGTCCTGTAGCCCAGCGCATTGGCAACCAGCGCAAGGCCGATGCCGGTATTGCCCGCCGTCCCCTCAATGACAGTGCCGCCCGGCCCAAGCTCGCCGCGCTCCTCTGCATCGCGAATCATGAAGAGCGCGGCGCGGTCCTTCACGCTCGAGCCGGGATTGGCAAATTCGCACTTGCCCCAGATATCACAACCCGCCGCCGCGCTGGGCCCGGCAAGACGCACAACCGGGGTGTTGCCGATAAGGGCAAGCGGATTGGCGAAAGGGCTGGTGATGTTCATCGGCAAGAAGCCTTGCAGTGCTCACGCAGGGCTGCGCACGGCAGGCCCGGCGGCCAGCGCGGATCAATCTTCGGGCGCAATCGTCACCTTCAGCCCGTCAAGCTCGGGCGTGAAGGGGATCTGGCACGACAGGCGCGAGCCTTCGCGGCGATGATCGGAGGATTCGAGCAGATCATCCTCATCCTCGCTGATCGCGCTCGTCTTGTCCTGGAAGGCCGGATCAACATAGACATGGCAGGTCGCGCACGAGCAGCACCCGCCGCACAGCGCGAGCAGCTCGTCAAACCCGTTATCGCGGATCGCTTCCATCACGGTGAGACCATCCTCGACCGCGATTTCGCTCGTTTCGCCTGCGCGATTGGTGACGACCAGCTTGGGCATGGGTGTGTTCTTCCTTCCAATGGACATTGAGCGCAAGAACCGGCAGTGCGGGATCGTGCGATCGGGTTAGACAGCAGCGCGTTTGCTAGGGCGTTAGACCGGGCTGTGCAAGGGAGAGGCGATTGGGCCTTCAGCGAAACGAACTGATCGGCGCGCTCGATGCGCTTGCCGGGCGCGATGCGAGGCTTGCCGCCGAGCTGGCCCGCGTCGGCTATCCCGAGCCGCGCCTGCGCAAACGGGGCTACAAGACCCTGCTGCGCACAATCGTGGGCCAGCAGGTCTCGGTTGCTGCGGCGAGCGCGATGTGGGCGCGGCTCGAAGCCGAGCTTGGCCCCGATTTCACCCCCGCCGCGCTGCTCGAGCGCAACGCCGAGACCTTGCGCGCCTGCGGTCTTTCACGCCAGAAACAGGGCTATGCGCGCAGCTTGTGCGAACTCGTCGCGTCGGGCGCCGTCGATTTTGCCGGCCTGCCCGATGATGACGAGGAGGCGATTGCCCAGCTCACCCAAATCAAGGGGATCGGGCGCTGGTCAGCCGAGATCTACCTGCTGTTTGCCGAAGGGCGGCGCGATATCTGGCCCGCGGGCGATCTCGCCGTGCAGGAGGGCGTGAGGCGCCTGCTCGAGCTTGACGAGCGCCCGAATGAGAAGCAGACGCGCGAACTGGGCGAGCAATGGGCCCCGCACCGGGGCGCGATGGCGATCTTTGCCTGGCACTATTATGCCAATCCGGCGCTTTGAGCAGCGGGGCAGCAGCGATCGCTTCAGGATTGACCGCGCTGGGCGACGAGCAGGCTCACGCAGACCCAGCCGATAGCCAGCGTCGTAATCGAGATCGCGATCAGGAACCGCGCCTCGATCGCTTCCTTGCGCCCGGCGAATTGCGCATCGATGCGACAAAGGCGCAGCCACGCCGCTAGCGACATCAGGCCCAGTGCCCCGGCGATGGCAAGCGCAAGCACCGGATCCACGCATCAATCCCCGCGCCCGATCGAATCCGTATCGCTCGCACCGGGCTCATTTTGATGGGTCAGCACATCAAGGATGGCATGATAGATCACCTGCTCGCCCTGCCCCTCGCTCGCCAGACGCAGCAGCTTGCGCTTGATTTCGAGGCTGAGCGCGGGAGATACGCGCGCATCGTCGTAAGCCGACTGGACGCATCCAAGAATGGCGGTCAAGGATACCTTCATATCTCCTTCCTTCTGCCAATCGTCAGGCTTTTCAGTATTTATACTTAATAATTTCAAATTCGGCTTCTTGTAAATCAATTCAAGCTCTCCACCATCCGATTCTCTTATACCTGTAATCTTTATTGGAAAACAGTTTTATGAAACTGCCTGGCGGCCCATGGTTTAATAGGATTTAGCTATACGTTAGCTTTCGGATAGACTCTGCGCGCCGCATCTGCTCACTGCCATCGCCCGGCCCAGTGCCCGGCAGCGACACCTTGTGCCTTGAATTTGCCCGCAAAGATCTGTCTTTGTGTCGCCTTGCTCGCAGCGAGGGTAAGACACACGATCAGCCGATACTGACTTGCAAAACCGCCCAGACCGCACTAGCTGCGCTGCGTATTATTTGGCTAACACAGCGCCAATCCGCGCCTGGACCTGAGAGGAGCCCTGCCATGTCTGCCCGATCCACCTTCGCCCGCCTGCCAATGAAGTCGCTGCTGGCCGCAAGCGCGCTCGGGGCGGTCTGCGCCTTCCCGCATATCGCGCTCGCCGATGCGCCAAGCCAGACAACCGCCACCACGACCGGAGCCACCATGACCCAGCCGCTTGCCGATTATCCCCTGATCCCGCGCGATGCCCTGTTCGGCAATCCGACCAAGGCGGGCGGGCAGATCAGTCCGGATGGCCAATGGCTCAGCTGGCTCGCGCCCAAGGATGGCGTGCTCAATATCTGGCTCGCCCCGCGCGATGACATGGACGATGCCAAGGCCATCACCAGCGCCGCCGATCGCCCGATCCGCCAGCATTTCTGGTCGCCCGATGCCAAGAGCGTGATGTATATCCAGGACAAGGGCGGAGACGAAAATTTCCTGCTTTACAAGATCGATGTCGAAACGCTCGAGGAAACCACGCTCACTCCGTTCGAGGATACGCGCGTGCAGATCATCGGCTCATCCGAGACGATCAAGGACAAGCTGCTGATCGGGCTCAACAATCGCGATCCGCAATTCCACGATGTCTATCTGCTCGATCTGAACACGGGCGCGATGGAGCTGGTGTTCGAGAACAATTCCTATGCCGGATTCGAGGTCGATGACAGCCTGACGTTGCGCATGGCGCTGCGCCAGAACGAGGAAGGCGGCACCGATTATTTCAACATTGTCGATGGCGAGGTTGAGGAAGAGCCGTTCGAGACGACCGCGATGGAGGATTCGCTGACCACGACGCCGGCGGGCTACACCACCGATGGCTCGATCCTCTACTGGCTCGACAGCCGCGGGCGCAACACCGCCGCGCTTTATGCGCAGGACACCGCGACCGGCGAGAAGACGCTGATCGCCGAAGACGAAAAGGCAGACCTTGGCGGCACGATCCGCGACACCAAGACCGGCGAAGTCCAGGCCTATTCGGTCAATTACCTCAAGACCGAGTGGACCGCGATCGATCCGGGCATCAAGGCTTCGCTCGATTGGCTGGACGAGCGGCTCGATGGCGAATTCGGCATTTCCAGCCGCACCGATGACGACATGACCTGGATCGTGTGGAACGATCCCGTCACCGCGCCCACCGCGACCTATATCTACGACCGCGAAGCCAAGACGATCGAGCCGTTCTATGTCACGCGTCCCGAACTCAAGGGCGCGCCGCTGCAAATGATGCACCCGGTCGAGATCACCAGCCGCGACGGGCTCACCCTGCCCTCCTATCTCACGCTTCCGCCCGGCTCAGACACCGATGGCGATGGCCGCCCCGAAGCTGCGGTGCCAATGGTGCTGCTGGTTCATGGTGGCCCATGGGCGCGCGATGATTATGGCTCGAACGGCACTGTCCAGTGGCTCGCCAATCGCGGCTACGGCGTGCTTCAGGTCAACTTCCGCGGCTCGACCGGCTTCGGCAAGGATTTCCTCAATGCCGGAAACCTCGAATGGGGCCTCAAGATGCACGATGACCTGATCGATGCGACCCGCTGGGCGATCGACGAGGGCATCACCGGCGAAGACCAGGTCGCGATCATGGGTGGCTCGTATGGCGGCTATGCGACGCTCGCGGGGCTTGCCTTCACGCCCGAGACCTTTGCCTGCGGCGTCGATATTGTCGGCCCGTCTAATCTTGAAACGCTGCTCGGCACGATCCCGCCCTACTGGGCGCCGCTGGTCAAGCTGTTCCACACGCGCATGGGCGATCCGAACACCGAGGAGGGCCTTGCGCTGCTCAAGGCGGCGAGCCCGCTTTACAAGGCCGGCGAGATTACGAAGCCGCTGCTCATCCTGCAGGGCGCCAACGATCCGCGCGTCAAGCAATCCGAAAGCGATCAGATCGTGGGGGCGATGAAGGACGCCGGAATCCCGGTGACCTATGTCGTCTATCCCGATGAGGGCCACGGCTTTGCCAAGCCAACCAACAACATCGCCTATACCGCGATCAGCGAGAATTTCCTCGCGACCTGCCTTGGCGGGCGCAGCGAGCCGATCGAGGACGATGTCGCGCAGAGCACCGCCAAAATCCTCGAAGGCGCCGAGCATGTGGCAGGGCTCGAAGAGGCGCTGGGCGGATAAGGCAGCGCGCGCCTTGGCTCTTGCGAGAGGGCCGGACGCGTGCCAGTCCCCGATAGGTCGATTTCGCTGCGCCGGGCGCGCGGCGCGGTCGGCGCGAGGGAGAGGGAATTCATGAACACCGAGCACAAACGCGCCATTTTCATCACCGGTGGCGCATCGGGCATCGGCCGCGCAATTGCGCGCCATTTCGCCGAGCGCGGCTGGTTTGTCGGGATCGGTGACATTGACGAGCAGGGCATGGAGGACACGCTCGGCCTCCTGCCGGGCGGTTTTACCTATATGCACCGGCTCGACGTGCGCGATCGCTCGGCCTGGGATCGGGCGCTCGATGCCTTTTCGGTCGCCGCCGGCGGGCGGATCGATGTGATGGTGAACAATGCCGGGATCGGCACGGGCGGGCCGCTCGCCGAGCTTGAAGTGGATGAGATCGACCGCTGTCTCGATATCAATCTCAAGGGCGTGCTCTATGGCGCGCAGGCCGTCTATCCGCACCTGCAGCGCACCGCGCCCGGCTCCTGCCTGATCAACATTGCGAGCGCCGCCGGGCTCACCGGGGGCACGGGCATGAGCGTCTATTCCGCGACCAAGTTCGGCGTGCGCGGAGTGGCCGAGAGCCTCGATGCCGAATGGGCGGGCGATGGAATCAAGGTGTGTTCGATCTGCCCCAGCTTCATCGATACCCCGCTGCTCGATGGGACGGGCAATCGCAAGTCGAACGAGGCGGTGCGGGGACGCGTGCTCGCCGCCGGGCTCGAGATCACGCCGGTCGAGGAAGTCGCCGCGAGCGCCTGGCATGCTGTCCATGAAGGCGCCGAGATGCACTATCTCGTTGGCAAGACCGCGCGCAAACTGAACTTCGCCAAGCGCTGGATGCCCGGGCGCGTGCGCAAGCAGAACCGCGAGAATGCGGGGCTGCTCGGGCGCTAAACTGCGGCACTAGGCTGCGGCCTAGCCGAAATCAGACCAGCGCATCGACCGCGCGCGCCATGTTGACATCGCGCTGCGAGAGGCCGCCTGCATCATGCGTTGTCAGCGTGATCTCGACCGTATTGTAGACATTGGACCATTCGGGGTGGTGATCATGCGCCTGCGCGATCAAAGCCACGCGCGCCATGAACCCCCAAGCCGCCGAAAAATCGTCGAACTTGAAGGTCCGCGTGATCGCCTTGCCCTCCTGCGCGAGGCTCCATTCGGAACGCTCCTTGATGAGGCTGTCGATATCGTCTTCGCTAAGCGGCTTGACCATCGGCGATGTGCTCCTTTCAGGCTGTATTGAGAGTTGCGCTCGCTTTCCCTAACGCAAGGGCCCTATGCAAGGTTCTGCACCAGAGCAAATTTATGCCCGCGACCTCGCCTGTCGGCGCGGTGATCGCCTGCTGTTCCGGCGGCTGAGCCTCGCGGTGGGCAGCGGCGAGGCCTATCATATCACAGGCGCGAACGGCGCTGGCAAGACCACGCTGCTGCGCACGATTGCCGGGCTCGCAGACCCCTATGCGGGCGAAGCGGGCTTTGCCGGCACCGCGGCGCTGATCGATGATCGGCTCGGGCTCGAGGCGGACTGGCCGCTGGCGCGCGCGCTCGCCTTCTGGTTTGCGCTCGATCGCCCGAGCGATGAAGGCGCGATCCTTGAGCGTTTGCGGCTTGCCGATCTCGCCGATGTGCCCGTGCGGTTCCTGTCGACTGGGCAAAAGAAGCGCGCCTGCCTTGCCCGGCTGATTGGGCAGGATGCACAGGTCTGGCTGCTCGACGAGCCGCTTTCCGGGCTCGATAGCGCGACACAGGCGCTGGTCGGCGCGCTGGTTGCCGAGCATCTGGCCAGCGGCGGCGCGGCGCTCATCGCATCGCACCAGGCGCTCGATATCCACGGCCTCAAGACCCTCGCGATCGAGGATTACGCCCCGCCTGGCGAGGCTGTGCCAGCCGCCGGCCCGGAGGCCGCTGCATGATCGCCAAGCTGCTGCGCCGTGATCTGGCGCTGTTCCTTCCCTTCGCGGGCCGCGGCGCGGCCAGTTCGGGCGCGGCGCTGCCGGTCGTGTTCTTCGTCGCGGTGGCGATGCTCTATCCCTTCGCGGTTGGCCCGGATGCGCCGCTGCTCGCCCGCACCGGCGGCGGGGTGATCTGGATCGCCGCGCTGCTCGCCAGCATCCTGCCGCTCGATCGGCTGGTCGCGCGCGATATCGAGCTTGGCATCTTCGATCAGCTCGCGCTGCGCGGGATCACCGAGGAGACAATGATGGCGATCCGGCTTGCCGCGCACTGGATCAGCTTTGGCCCGGCGCTGATGCTCGCCAGCCTGCCCGCCGCCGCGCTGCTCCAGCTCGAGGGCGAGAGCGTGCGGCTTGTCATCCTGGGCCTGCTGGCAGGCACGCCGGGGCTGGCCGCAATCGGGCTGATCATCGCCAGCCTCACCGCCAGCCTCAGAGCCGGTGCGGCGCTTTCGGGCCTGCTGCTGATCCCGCTTGCGCTGCCGATCCTGATCTTCGGCGCTGGCGCGCTCGCGCGGGCCGATGCGGCGAGCCTTGGCTTTGTCGCCGCGATCAGCCTCGGCCTTGTCGCGATTGCGCCCTTCGCCGCGGGAGCCGCGATCCGCGCCGTGCGTTAGGGCTTTCATGCTGGCAGCGCTGGACTTCGTTTTCGCGGATCACCGCACCCCGATGCTGGATGAGCGCAGCGCCCATCGCTGGCTCGGCCATATCGCGCTCGGCCTGTTCGTCTTCTGCGTGTTTGCCTTCGGATTGAAGGCGCTGGCAACGCCTGAAGTGATGGCGCGCTACACGCCGATCGTGATCACCCATGCGGGCGCGATGCTGGCCTGGTTCGCGTTGCTCGCCAGCCAGGCCTATCTCGCTGCCGCTGGGCGCATGGCGGTACATCGCCGGCTTGGCGCGGCCTCGCTCTCGCTCGTTGCCGTGATGAGCATCACGGGCGCGATCATCTCGATCAATATCGGGCGCGAACTGGGGCGCAGCGAAGTCACCATCGTCAACCTCGCGGCGTTCGCGATCTTCCTGCCGCTTTATGCGGGCGCCCTGTGGCTTGCGACGAGGGGCCGCATCCACGAACACCGCCTCGCGATGCTGATCGCCAGCCTCGCCTTCATGACACCGGCCTATGCCCGCGTGGTGCAGGTGCTGGGCCTGTGGGATCCGATCGCAATCGCGCTTGACGTGGCGCTGACTGGCTTGATCGCGGCGGGTTATGACTGGGCGGCTAGCGGGCGGCTGACCCGCGCGCTGGTGGCGATGCTAGGCTTCAGCTATGCGGTGCTCGGCGCGATGATCGCGGTGCTCGCGATCTGGTTTGTCTAGCGCGAGTTCAGCTCGAGCTGCACGAATTTGGGCGGGCGGCCCGAAAGCTTCTGCACCTTGGCAAACGGATAGGACCCGCCATCGAGCGCGGACAGCGGCATGCCCGCCTCGGCGAGCGCGTAGGGCGAAATCCGATGCCGCGTCACAAGGCCGCCAAAGCCGTCGCTGATCAGCGGCACCTCGAATTCGAGCCCCTGGCGCCCCTCGCGCGAATGGATGATCGTGCCCACAACCAATTGCCCGCCGCCCAGATCGAGCACGACCGGCTCGCCCACCGGCACGCCGCCCAGCCCTTCGATCGAGGCGCCGGTCTTCGAGATGTTGCGCAGGATCACATCATAATAGTGATCCTCGTGGATCAGGCCGATCTTGCGCAATACAGTGATCCGGTCTGCCCGGTGGCGCGGCGGGCCATCGGGGCGGAAGATCGGATCGCCATCCTCGAAATGGGCGATGACCTGATCATGGGTCAGCGGCGCGGAAAAGATATAGCCCTGGACGAGGTCCGCCCCGCGCTCGGTCACGAGGGCAAGCTCGTCCATCGCCTCGACGCCTTCGGCAACAGTCTGCATGTCAAGCGCCTTGGCGAGCGCGACGATCGCGCTGATGATCGCGGGATTGGTGTCGCCCGATTGGGTGCAACCGCGCACGAAGCTCTGATCGATCTTGATCTTGTCGAACGGCGCGCGCTTGAGATAGCCGAGCGAGGAATAGCCCGTCCCGAAATCGTCCATCGCCAGGCGAACGCCCAGCCGCTTGAGCGAAGCGATCGTCTGATCGACCCGTTCGTCAGAGCCCACGAAGATGCTCTCGGTAATTTCCAGCTCGAGCCGCTTGGCCGGAAGCTGGCTCGAAGCCAGCGCCGAGGCGACCGTCTTGCGAAAATCCGCGCCCATGAAATGACGCGCCGAGATATTGACCGCGACCGATTTGTCGCCCGGCCACTGGGCGGCATCCGCGCACGCCTGGCGCAGCGCCCAATCGCCCAGTTGCACGATCAGTTCGGATTGCTCGGCGATCGCGATGAACCGGGTGGGCGAGATCGGGCCTTCCTCGGGATGCTCCCAGCGCATCAGCGCCTCGAGGCCCTTGAGCCGTTTTTCGCGCGGGTCGACAAGCGGTTGATAGACGAGGCTGATCTCGCCCTTGACAAGCGCATCGCGCAGCTCCTCCTCGAGCTTTGCTCCGCGCGAGGCAGCATCCTTGAGATCGGCGCTGAAGAAACTGGCCATCCCCTTGCCGCCCGCCTTTGCGGCATACAGCGCCATATCGGCAGCGGCAGTGAGTTCTTCGGCATCGAGCCCGTCATACGGCGCGATCGCAATGCCGGCCGAGGCGCCGATCGTGATCCGGCGCCCTGCGAGCATGTAGGGCTGCGAGATGAGCTGGATAATCCGCTTGGCCAGATCGCCCAGCGTCCCGCGATCGTCCATATCGGGCAGGACGATCTGAAACTCGTCGCCGCCCAGCCGGCCCACCTCGCCTGTTTCCTTGATGATCGTGCGCAGGCGTTCGGCAACGAGTTTCAGGAGCTCATCGCCGCACGGATGGCCCATCGAATCATTGACCGCCTTGAACCGATCGAGATCGAGCATGATGAGCGCGCAGCTGCGCCCGGCGGACTTGAACGAGGCGAGCATGGCGGAAAGTCTGCGATTGATCCGCCGGCGGTTGGCAAGCCCCGTCAGCTCGTCATATTGCGATTGCCGCGCGACCATCTGCTGATGGGTGAAATCGCGCGTGATATCGCTCGCAACGCCGCGATAGCCCTGAAACTGCCCATCCGCCCCGAACAAGGGCCGCGCGCTAATCTTCCACCAGACCCGGGCGCCATTATCGTCGTTTTCCTCATCCAGCCTGATGCGAACGATCTGATCGTCGATCCGGCCATGCGATCGCAATGTGAGATTGAGCGAGCGCGCGGAGACAGCCTCGCCATCGCTATCGGCGGGAAGGAAGATTTCGGTCAGCGGTTGGCCGATCAGCGCCGCGCCCTCCTCGCCCAGCATGCCGAGCGCGCTGTCGGAGAAATAGGCGAGCGCGCCTTGCGCATCGGTCGCCCAGAAACAGCCGACGCCTGCATCCTCGATTTCGGACAGGTAGGCTGAACGCGGGCGCGGCTCGCCGGGCCCCGCAGCGCTCGCGCCGCCCCTTGCGCTGACGGCTGGCAGCGGCTCTTCGCCCTTTCCTGATAGTCGTCCAAGTAGCCGCATAGCCGCCGTGTTCGTTCTCTATCCCGTCAAGCGGCGTTCAATCGCGCCGCCTTTCGCAAAGGCGCTTCTCCTTGTTGCAGGATGCACAAGGCCACACCGCCGATCTGGCGAGGATTACGAGAACGAGGTTAGTATTTTGCTAAACACGCCCTTAACCCAAGGGTGGCCTTGCGCCGCCTTGAAGGCACCTCCGTGGCGGATCAGGCGCACCATCCCGAAAAGGGCAAGCCTGGATGCCGCGTCTGCACGCGTGTGAAGGGGCCAGGCGCCTGCCTCAATAAGGCGGCTTGTCGCGGCCGGTGGGGCTTTTGGTGAAGATCTCATTGCCGTCCTGTGTGATCGCGATCGAATGCTCGAACTGGGCCGAGAGCGATTTGTCGCGCGTCACCGCAGTCCAGCCATCGCCCAGCACCTTGGCCCACGGCTTGCCGAGATTGATCATCGGTTCGATCGTGAAGAACATGCCGGGCTTCAGCTCAGGCCCCGTCCCCGCCTTGGCGGCATGGACGACTTCGGGCGCATCGTGAAACAGGCGGCCAAGGCCATGCCCGCAGAATTCACGCACAACGCCATAACGATATTGCCGCGCATGCGCCTCGATCGCCGCGCCGACATCGCCCAGCCGCGCGCCGGGCTTTGCCGCCTCGATCCCCAGCATGAGGCATTCATAGGTCACATCGACCAGCCGCTTCGCCTTAATCGGCGGCTCGCCGGCAAAGAACATCCGGCTCGTATCGCCATGCCAGCCATCGAGCAGCGGGGTCACATCGACATTGAGGATATCGCCATCCTTGAGCACCTTGGGGCCGGGAATGCCATGGCAGATGACATGGTTGATCGAGATGCACGAGGAATGGGCATAGCCGCGATAGCCCAGCGTTGCCGGGACCGCGCCTGCATCGAGCATCATCTCGCGGATCTGGTCGTCGATGCTTGCTGTGGTGACCCCAGGGCGCACCATCTCGGCGACTTCATCGAGGATGCGCGCGGCAAGCTGGCCTGCGCGGCGCATGCCTTCAAAGCCCTCCTGGGTGTGCAGCTTGATGGTGCCGTCACGGTAGACGGTCTCGTGGCCTTCGATGATCTGGTATTCGGTCATAACGGAGGGATATAGCGAGCCATTCGCACGAAAGCGAGCCTTGGGATTGCTCGCATCGGCGTTTCACGAACCGGCGGCAAAGGCCTCGCGATAGACCGGTTTCACCGCCCGCAGCACCGCCGCGTTCACCGGCACGGTGAATTCGAAATCGCCCTCGGCATAAGGGCCCGCGACATAGGGCGCATAATAGACCCCGATCCGATCGAACCGGGTGCCGCTGGCCGAGCCCAGGAAGATGACCGTGTCTTCCATGCCCGGGCATTGATAGGGCCATTCGCTCGAGCCTGCGGGCGCGGGTTCGCCGCGCCGCTCTTCGCGTTCGCGATCGAGCAGGCGGCACACGCGCGGGCGGATCGCTTCGCCGAGCGCTCCGGGTGAAGCAAACAGCGCCTGCGGCTCCAGCGCCTCGCCCGCCTCGCGGTCCCACACGAGCGAGGTGCGCCAGTAATTGCCATGGGCCCCGCCGGCATAGGAATAGATGCTGGAGGAGAGGCTGAGGAAGCGCAGAGTGTCGCTTATCACCTGCCAGTTCACCTCGATGCTGTTGTTTCGGCATGCGCCCGAATCCGGCGAACAGCCCAGCCGCTGATCCTCCCACTCGCTCTTTTGCTCGGCGAGGCGCGTGTCGCGGTCAGTCGCAAGCACGCTGACCAGGCCGGGAATGGCCGAGGCCTGGCGCGGCCAGCTGTAGGCGAAGATGCGCTGCGCCTCGCCATCCTGCTCGGCCTCGTCCATCACAAACGGCTTGGCATCAGCAGCGAGCCTGCGCTCGAGCGCGGTTTGCGCGCTTTCGCGAGCCGGGGCCTTGCTCCCGGTCGTCTGGGCTGCGCCTGCCTGAGCACCGGCCGCAGGGCCGACCGCTGCGCTCATTTCCTCGGGCGAGGAACACGCGGCGAGCGCCGCCAGCAGACCGATCAATCCCCGCTTCATCATGCCCTCCTCGCCGGATTTCCGCGTGACAAGCCTTGTCGCGCGATTATGGACAGCGCATGACCGATTTCACGACACTTATCCAGCCCGATCGCGGCCAGGACGCGGCCGAAATCCACCTCGTCAACCAGGAGGGGTTCGAAGCCTTCGCCAAGTCGCTCTCCGCCAGCCAGCGCGCCAGCCTTGCGGCGCAGAAATTCGATGGCGGGGGATATCAGGTCGGCATCGTGCCCGATGCGGACGGGTTCTTTGCCGTGGGCGGGGTCGCCAATCCGGCCGAGCTTTCGAGCTGGTGCCTTGCCAAGCTTGCAGAAAACCTGCCCGAGGGCACCTATCGCCTCGCGGGCAAGGCCGCCGAGACCGGCGCAGGCCCAGCGCTGTTCGGATGGCTCACCGCGCAATATCGCTTCACCCGCTACAAGGCGGAGGAAAAGCCGGTCGGCCCGCGTGTCCTGTTGACGGGCGATGTAGCGAGGATCGATCCGCTCACTGCCGAAGCGCGCGCCGAATGTCTCGTGCGCGATCTTGTCAACACGCCCGCGCAGGATATGGGGCCCGCCGCGCTCGAGGCCGAATTCGAAAAGCTCGCCAAGGCGCATGGCGGCAAGCTCACCACGGTGCGCGGCGATGCGCTCGAGCAGGGTTATCCGATGGTCCATGCCGTGGGCCGGGCTGCGGCGCGCGAACATGCGCCGCGCCTGATGCACCTTGAATGGGGCAATCCCGATCACCCGGTGCTGGCCGTGGTCGGCAAGGGGGTGTGCTTCGATTCGGGCGGGCTCGACATCAAGCCGGCTTCGGGCATGCGACTCATGAAAAAGGACATGGGCGGCGCAGCGCACGCAATTGCGCTCGGCCAGCTGATCATGCAGGCAGGGCTCAAGGTGCGCCTGCATCTGATCGTGCCGGCGGTCGAGAATGCGATCGCGGGCAGCGCCTTTCGCCCTGGCGATGTTCTCGCCAGCCGCAAGGGGCTGACGGTCGAGATCCACAACACCGATGCCGAGGGCCGGCTGATCCTGGGCGATGCGCTCACGCGGGCGAGCGAGGAGGAGCCCGATCTGATCCTCGATTTTGCCACGCTGACAGGCGCAGCGCGCGTTGCGCTCGGCCCGGATTATGCCGCGATGATGGCGCGCCGCGATGCGACCGCGCAGGCGCTGATCGAGGCGGGCCGCGCGGCCGATGACGAACCCTGGCGCCTGCCGCTGCCCGAGGCATACCGCGAATATCTCTCCTCCGACATTGCCGATCTCGTCAACGCCCACGCCAATCCGTTTGCCGGCGCCAGCGTTGCCGGGCTGTTTCTCGATCGGTTTGTCGGCAACGGTCCGGACGGCACGCCGCTCGACTGGGTCCATTTCGACACCTTCGCCTGGCGCCCGGCGGCAAAGCCGGGCCGGCCCAAGGGCGGCGGCGCCTATGGCCTGCGCGCCAGCTGGCACATGTTGCAGCGCCGCTATGGAGACTGAGAGGTCGCTAACTTGCCGCGGCTAGGGCGAGCGGCTAAGCGCCCGGTCGAAGCGGGGCGATGAGGAACAGGTTCGAATGAGCAGCGCGGGCAGCGATGCCTTCCCTTACAGTCTGCCGACCGGCAAGCTCGGGCTCGATGGCCCGGTCGCAAAGCCTGCGCCCGGCACCCTGCCCCTGCGCGGCGATCTGGCGCATATCGCCCTCGCGGGCACGCATCTGGCCGCGCATTATGTCATTCCGGGCCGCGCGCGCGTCGGCGCGCAGGCTGCGCCGATGCACGCAGCGCCGGGCAAGGACAGCGACATCATGCTGACCCTCGAGCCCGGCACCCTTCTCGAAGTGCTCGATCGGGGCGAGGCTTGGGTGTGGTGCTGTCTGGGGCCTGAGGGGCCGAGCGGCTATGTGCCCACCGGCTGTCTCGATCCGGGGCTCGATCCGGGGCTCGATCCGGGGCTCGATCCGGATCATGCGGGCTGAGCGGCAGGCATGGCGCACAGGGTTTTCATCGATGGCGCTGCGGGCACGACCGGGCTCGAAATTCGCGAACGGCTCGAAGCGCGAGCAGAATTCGAGCTGATCGTGCTCGATGAGGCGCGCCGCAAGGATGAGGCCGCGCGGCGTGAGGCCCTGCACGAGGCCGACATCGCGATCCTGTGCCTGCCCGACGATGCCGCGCGCGCGGCGGTCAGGCTCGCGCACGATATGGACACGCGCATCATCGATGCCTCCAGCGCGCATCGCGTGGCAGAGGGCTGGACCTATGGCTTTCCCGAAATCATCGGCCGCGAAGCGATCGCCAAGGCGCGCTTCGTCAGCAATCCGGGCTGCTATCCCACCGGCTTTCTCGCCCTTGTCGCCCCACTCATAAGCGCGGGCCTGCTGCCCGCTGACTGGCCGTTTACCGTCAATGCGGTGAGCGGATATTCGGGCGGAGGCAAGGCGCTGATCGAGCGTTTTGAGGCAGAGCGCGATATCGCCTTCCGCTCCTATGGCCTCGATCTGGCGCACAAGCACCTGCCCGAAATGCAGCGCCATGCGGGCCTTGCGCATCCCGTGATCTTTGCGCCCGCGGTCGTCCCGGCCTTTCGCGGGATGCATGTCGAGGTGCCGCTGCATCTGGGCGCAATGGCAAACGATCCGCATGCCGATGCCCTGCGCGATGGGCTGAGCGCGCATTTTGAAGGCTCGCAGGTGGTCAGGGTGCAGCGCGATCGGCACGCTGGCGAATTGCTGCTGCGCGAGGGCGCTGCGCCCGATGATTCGATCGAGCTGTTCGTCTGCGCCAATGAAGGCGGCTGGAACGCGCGGCTCATCGCCCGGCTCGATAATCTGGGCAAGGGCGCAAGCGGTGCTGCGATCCAGAACCTCAACCTGATGTGCGGCCTGCCAGAGACTGCCGGCCTGCGGCTTTGAAGCCTGGCACGCGGGCCAATGCGGGCGTGCTGCTCAAAAACCGGGCAACACCAACAATCCTTGCGCTGCGCCGCACAATATTGCTAATTGATTAGGCAATTGGATTCTTGCGCGGATCGCCCGCATCCCTGCCCAGCTGGAACAGGAAAACGCGCATGTCGTAACAGAATTTTTCAAACGGCCCGGGCGGCCTTCGGGGAACGGACAATCAGTGAAAAAGATCGAGGCGATCATCAAACCCTTCAAGCTGGACGAGGTGAAGGAAGCGCTTCACGAAATCGGCGTCTCCGGCATCACTGTTACCGAGGCGCGCGGCTTTGGCCGCCAGAAGGGGCACACCGAGCTTTATCGCGGCGCGGAATATGTCGTCGATTTTCTGCCCAAGGTTAAACTCGAGGTCGTCGTCGAGGACGAACAGGCCGAGCGCGTTGTCGAGGCGATCGCGAATGCAGCGCAAACGGGCCGGATCGGCGATGGCAAGATCTTCGTCACCGCGATCGAGAGCGCCATCCGCATCCGCACGGGCGAGCGGGGCGATGAAGCGATCTGAGCCCTGAGCCGCCCTGACTGGGGGCAGCCCCCGACCTTAATTTCCTAACCTCTCAACCAAAAAGGGAACCAGCACCAATGGCAAGCACCAAGGACGTCCTCAAGCAGATCAAGGACGAGGAAATCGAATGGGTCGACCTGCGTTTCACCGATCCCAAGGGCAAGTGGCAGCACCTCACCATGGCCGCCGGCGTGATGGACGAGGATGCGCTCGAGGATGGCCTGATGTTCGATGGTTCCTCGATCGAGGGCTGGAAGGCGATCAATGAAAGCGACATGATCCTCAAGCCCGACATGGATGCCGTCTATGTCGATCCGTTTTCGGCAACTCCGATGCTCTCGATCTTCTGCAACATCGTCGAGCCGTCCGATGGCCAGCTTTATTCGCGCGATCCGCGCTCGACCGCCAAGCGCGCCGAGGCCTATCTCGCCTCGACCGGGATCGGCGATACCGTCTATGTCGGCCCTGAGCCCGAATTCTTCATGTTTGACGATGTCCGCTTCGAGGATGGCTATGCCGGCTCGGGCTATGCGATCGACGATATCGAACTGCCCACCAATTCGGGCAAGGAATACGAGATGGGCAACATGGGCCACCGCCCGCGCGCCAAGGGCGGATATTTCCCCGTCGCCCCGGTCGACAGCGCGATGGACATTCGCGGCGAGATGGTTTCGACCATGCTCGAAATGGGCCTCAACATGGACAAGCACCACCATGAAGTGGCCGCAGCCCAGCACGAACTCGGCATCACCTTCAGCACACTGACGCGCGCGGCGGACCAGGTCCAGATCTACAAGTATGTCGTCCAGCAGGTCGCGCATGCCTATGGCAAGACCGCAACCTTCATGCCCAAGCCGATCAAGGCCGACAATGGCTCGGGGATGCACTCCCATATGTCGATCTGGAAGGACGGCAAACCGACCTTCGCGGGCAATGAATATGCCGGCCTGTCGGAAACGTGCCTCTATTACATCGGCGGCGTCATCAAGCACGCCAAGGCGATCAACGCCTTCACCAATGCGACGACCAATTCCTACAAGCGGCTGGTGCCTGGCTTCGAGGCTCCGGTCCTACTGGCTTATTCCGCGCGCAACCGCTCGGCCTCGTGCCGCATCCCCTATGGTGCGGGCGAGAAAGCCAAGCGCGTCGAATTCCGTTTCCCCGATGCGCTTGCCAATCCCTATCTCGCCTTTTCGGCGCTGCTGATGGCGGGTCTCGACGGGATCGAGAACAAGATCCATCCGGGCGAGGCGATGGACAAGAACCTTTATGACTTGCCGCCAGCCGAACTCGCCGAAGTGCCGACCGTGTGCGGCAGCTTGCGCGAAGCTCTGGAAGCGCTCGAGGCGGATCACGAATTCCTGCTCAAGGGCGATGTCTTCTCGCAGGACCAGATCGTTGCCTATGCCGAGCTCAAGTGGGAAGAGCAGCTGCGCCTCGAAACAACCCCGTCGCCCGTCGAATTCGACATGTATTACAGCAGCTAAGCCGCGTTTCTCTGCGGTTTTCGAACAGCCCGTCCGGAGCGATCCGGGCGGGCTTTTTCGCGCCTTGGCATGGCGCGCGCGCAGCCGTGCGGGCACTATGCCCGGCCGGTTCGCCCGGCGCGCATACCCCGCCCGGAACCAGTCGGGCACTCGCGGCTTGATTGCGCAAGGAGCACCCTCGGCATCGTTTTCCTGCACAACCCCATCCGCCTGATCCCGCTCCTGTTTCTCGCGCTGATCGCGAGCGGGACGGCGCTGCTTTGGCTGCCCTTCGCGACCAGCGCGGGCACCAGCGCGCCGCTTCTCACCGCTTTCTTTACAGCGACTTCGGCGGTCTCGGTGACGGGGCTGATCGTGGTCGATACGCCGGTCTACTGGTCGATGTTCGGGCAGATCGTCATCCTCGCGCTGTTCCAGATCGGCGGGTTCGGGATTATGACGGCAGCGACCCTGTTCGGCCTGATGCTCGGGCGCGGCTTCGGGCTGACGGAGCGCATGGCGACCCAGGTCGAGCGCAGCCGGATCGAGCGCGGCGATGCGATCTCGGTGATCCGGTTGGTGCTGGTGCTGACGCTGTGCGTCGAGGCGCTCGTCGCCGCGATCCTCGCCGTGCGATTTCACACGGCGCATGAAATGGGTCTCGCCGCCGCCATGTGGCACGGCATCTTCCATTCGGTCAGCGCGTTCAACAATGCGGGCTTTTCAACCTTTTCCAATAGCGTGATGGGCTTCCAGGGCGACGGACTCATCCTCGCCCCGATCATGCTCTCGGTCATCATCACCGCGCTCGGCTTTCCCGTGATGCAGGACATCAAGGCCCAGCGCCTCGCCTGGCGGCGCTACACGCTCCACACCAAGATCACCCTCGCGGCCACCGCGGCATTGCTCGCGCTCGGCTTTCTCGCCACGCTGGCGATGGAATGGGCCAATCCGGCAACGCTTGGCCCCATGAGCCTGCCCGACAAGGCGCTGAACGCCGCCTTCCACGCTGTCATGCCGCGCACCGCCGGGTTCAACAGCCTCGATGTCGGCAGCTTCACCGATGCAAGCGTGATGGTCAATTATGTCCTCATGTTCATCGGGGGGGGCAGCGCGGGAACCGCCGGCGGGATCAAGCTCACGACCTTTGTCGTGCTCGCCGCGGTGGTCGCCTCGGAGATCCTCGGGCGGCGCGATGCAGGCGTGTTTCAGCGGCGCTTCGGCCCGCAGATCGAGCGCCAGGCGCTCAGCGTCACCGTCCTCGCCGCCACGCTCATCTTCGCGGCCACCGCCTTCATCACCGCGATCAGCCCGCTGCCGCTCGAGGAAGTCCTGTTCGAGACGATCTCGGCCTTCTCGACCGTCGGCCTTTCGCGCGGGATCACCGCCGATCTGCCCCCGGCGGCGCAGATCGTGCTATGCCTGTTGATGTTTGTCGGGCGCGTGGGAACGATCACGGTCGCCACCGCGCTCGCGGTCACAGGGCGCGGGCGCGCCTTCCGTTATCCTGAGGAGAATCCGATTGTCGGCTAAACGCAAACGCCCCGTCCTTGTCATCGGACTAGGCCGCTTCGGCGGTGCAGTCGCCACCACGCTCGAGCGCATGGGCCACGAAGTGCTGGGCGCGGATGCAAGCCACACGGCGGTGCAGGAGCTCGCCTCCTCGCTGACCAAGGTGATCGAGGCCGATTGCACCCAGACGCGCGTGCTCGAGGAGCTGGGCGTGGGGGATTTCGAAGCGGCGGTGGTCGCAATCGGAACCGATATCGAGGCGAGCGTGCTGGTCGTGCTCGCGCTCGCCGAAATGGGCGTTGCCAATATCTGGGCCAAGGCGACCAATGAACGCCACGCGCGCATCCTCGAACGGATCGGCGCGGCCCACGTGGTCTTCCCCGAACAGACCATGGGCGAGCGCGTCGCGCACCTGCTCAATGAGCGCCTGCTCGATTTCATCGCGTTTGGCGACGAATTCGCGATCGCGCGATTGAAGGCGCCCGAGACGATCACCGGGCTGCCGCTCGTCACCAGCGAATGCCGCCGCAAGCACGAGGTCACCGTGGTCGGCGTCAAGCGCCAAGGCGAGGACTTCATCCACGCAACGCCCGACACGATCATCCTGCCTGAAGACGAGCTGGTCGTCTCGGGGCGAATCGACCGGATCGAGGCCTTCGCCGCGCTCAATTCGCGCTAGGCAGGGCGGCGCACTGCACTCGCGCCCTATTCGCTCCCCGCCTCCGGATCAGCCGGATCGCGCGGGGCAAACCAGGGGCGCCGGTATTTCTGCGCGATATCCTTGGGCAAAATGCCATCGAGCAGCAGGTTGGCGATCACCGGGCCATCCTGCGTCATCGTGATCCAGAGGAAATGGTCGAACTCGCCATAATCCTCGCCGCGCAGGCCCGAGACGCCGCCGGTCGAGGCGAGCGTGATGCGGTGCTGATGCGGCACGCCCTTGGTTTCCTCATAGTCATAGACGTGTTCGTGGCCGGCGAGATAGGTGTAGGGCCTGCGCCCGAGCATCTGTTCGACCTGCGCCCATTCGCGCGGGCGGACCTCGTGCTTCTTCCATGGGCCAGTCGCAGGAAGCGCGGGGCGCTCACCGGTTGCCGGATCGGGCTCAGGCCGGACCCAGGTCTGCTTCCAATAGGGCCGGTGCATGAACAAAAAGGTCCAGGCGGCATCCTCGTTGGCCTTGAGCGTCGCATCGAGCCAGGCGAGCTGGGCCGCCTGTTCGGCCTCCCAATCGCCGCCGCGCTCGCCATAGCCCTCGATGCCTTCGCGATCGAACAGCGCGGAATTGAGCACGATGAACAGCGCGCCCTTGTATTTGAAGCTGTAATAGCTTGGCCCCAGCCGCTCGGCCCAGACCTGCGCCATCACCTCATTGGAATAATCGTGATTGCCCGGCACATAGAAGAACGGCGCATCGAGCGTCGCGATCATGCGGTCGATCTCGTCCCATTCGCGCGTGAGCTGACGACGATCCCGCGTATACCCCTCGATCAGATCGCCCACGCTCACGACAAAGGCGGGCTGGACGAGATTGATCTTGTCCATCGCATCTTGCCACACGCCGGGGCGATGCCCGCCGGTGCGATCGGAGACGACGACGAAATGGAACCGCGCTTCGGCGTCGAGCGCTTCGAGGCTGGTCCAGGGCAGCTTGCCGGTTTCGCTGCCGGGCTGGGGCGGGATTTCGGCCTCGATCCTGGGGTTCTCGTATTCGGGCTGCGCGCCTTCGTGGGGGCCGGGATGGGCGAGTGCGGGCACCGCGATGAGCGCGAGGATGGGGGCAAGGCGATGGGAAATCATGGCTCTGGCAAACTCCTTTGCACACCGCCTTGCCGCCGCAATGTTACCCGCGCTTGTCAGCGCGAGGGGCAAAACCATTTTCCTACTCGCCCGGCTTGTGCCTAATCAGGCGGCCTCTCGTTCCTGCCAGAAGGAGGCTGTCTGCATGTCCCAGCTCGAAGATCCCGCGCCCGCCAATTCCGCCCTCCATTCCGCCGGCCCGCGCCGTGCCGCCTCGGCGCCGTTCCTGCGCGCGGTTCGCGCCATGCTGGCCCGGGGGAAGCGCGCGCGCCAGGACGCTGCGTGCGAACCGGGCGCGGCGGAGAATGGCGCGGGCAGGCTGGAGCAAGGTTTTTGCGCTCAGGACACTGTAACATCTGTATCAGGCGTGCCTCTCATGCGACGAACCGAGCGCGCCGGTGCCCGCATGCCGCGCACCATCAGTGCGCAAGGCGCTGCGCTGATCAAGCGGTTCGAGGGCTGCGCGCGGCTGCGGCGCGACGGGCTTGTCGAGGCCTATCCCGATCCCGGCACCGGAGACGATCCCTGGACGATCGGCTGGGGCGCGACGGGCGCGGGGCTGAAGCGGGGCGAGCGGATCGGGCCGGGCACGGTGTGGACGCAGAAGCAATGCGACGAGCGCCTGGCGCGCGATCTCAAGCGCTATGCGAGCGAGGTTGCACACGCGCTCGGCACGGCGCCCACGACGCAGGCCCAGTTCGATGCGCTGGTGAGCTTTCACTACAACACCGGCGCAATCGCCCGCGCCACGCTGACCCGTCGCCACATCGCCGGCGACCATGAGGGCGCAGCGGCCGAGTTCAGGCGCTGGAACAAGGCCGGCGGCCGGGTGCTCAAGGGCCTGGTGCGCCGCCGCGCCGCCGAAGAGCGCTTGTATCGAGGGGAGGGAACGTGAAGCCAAACGCCGCTTCCACTCGCCCCCGGCTGCAGCGCAGCCGCAAGCGCGACCGCGCGCCCACAGAGGCCCCGCAGCAAAGCGAAGGGAACAGCCCCGAGGACAAAATCCCAATCGCGCTTGCGCACCCACGGCGCAGCCGCAAGGCCGACCGGCCGCCCGCGGCGGGCGCAGCTCCGCTGCGCGTCTAGCGAGGACGAGGATGCGCCCTCGCAAGCCAAAACTCAGGAGGGAACAGCCTCGAGGACAAAATCGCGAACACGCCCTCGCAAACCGTCCTACTCAGTAATCCCGGCTGATCCGCGCCGAGACGTTGTCGCGCCCGATCGTTGTCACCGTGCCGAGCAAGGCGAGCCAACGGGTGACGCGGAATTCGAGCTGGGTGGCGGAATAGCCGCGCCCGTCGGTGATGATCTCGACATAGAAGCGGCGCGAGAGGTTCTTGCCGAGCGCAACGCCGGTGCTGCGCCCGATGGCCGGATCCGCGCTGACGATGCGCAGCTGGTCGAGCCCGATTGACTGGCGCAGCTGGCCGATCGGATCGAGCCCGCCGCCCCCGCCGCGCAGCGCCGCGAGCGCCGCGCCGAGCTGGACGGCATCGGTCGCCGAGAGCGAGGTGACCGAGCCGCCGAACAGCAGCTGCGCGAGGATCTCCTCCTCGGGCAGGGCAGGCTCGGAGGAGAAGGCGATCTCGGGGGCCTGGCTGTTGCCGGTGATCGCGATGGTGACATCGGTCTCGCCCGCAGTGGTCTCGGCGGCGATATCGAGGCGCGGATCGATCGGCGCGCTGGCATCGAAGCGGATGCGCCCGCGGGTGAGCTCGAAGCGGGTGCCCGCGAAGGTGTAGGTCCCGCGCACGAGGAAGGCCTCGCCGCCGATGCGCGGATCATCAACCGTGCCGCGCAGCTGGATGTCGGTGCCCCATTCGCTGTCGAGCCCGAGCCCGTCGACCGCGACCTGGCTGAAGGCCTTGGCATCGACGAGGTAGCGCCATGAGCCCTGCGGGGCGGTCTGGGTGCGAGCGGAGCCATTGGCGGGGGTGTTGATCTCGCGGGTCGAAATGCGCGGCAGGCTCATGTCCTCGGCGGCATAGCCGAGCCGCCAGCTCGCCTCGTTGATGGTGACGCGCCCGGCGATCGTGCCGCCGCTGCCCGAGCTGACGATGCGCAAGGGGCCTGTCAGCGTCGCATCGAGCCCGGCGGCGTTGAGAAGGCGGGCATTGCGGGCCGAAGCGCGCAGATCGAGGCGGGGGCCCAGGCCCTCGCTGATCGGCGCGAGATCGACGATCCCGCTGCCGCTGATCGAGCCGCCGCCCGAGGTCTCGCCGGCAAAGCGGGTGAGCTCGAGGCGCGAACCGGCAAAGCGCCCGCGCGCGGAGACGCCGGTGATGTCGGTGCCCGAGACAGCGCTTGCTACGCGCAGGTTGTCGCTGGCGAGATCGCCGGTGATGCGTGGATCGGCGAGCGTGCCGGTGGCCCTGGCGGCGACGCGGATCGGCCCGGTGAGATCGAAGGTCTCGATCGCGGCGAGCCGCCACAGTGCTTCGGCTGCGCCTTCGAAGGAGAGGCTGGCATCGAGCTGGCCCTGGCGCAGCCCGGCGGCGAGATCGCCGGGCACCCGGTCGATCCCGGTGACGCGCGCATCGAGCCGGCCCAGCTGCCCGCTTTCGCCATCGAGCCGGGCAGCGAGGCGAACCGCAACGGGCCCGAGATCGCCGGCAACGAGCAGGTCGATCGGCTTGGAGGAGAGGACGAGGCCCGAGCGCGCGAAGTTGTCGACCTTCAGCCGCGCTTCGCCGGTGGGTGCGCCCTCGCCGCGTTGCTCGAAGGTGAGCCGGCCCGAGAGCCGGCCCGAGAGGCCAAGATCGGCCCCCGCGAGATCGGCAAGGCGCAGCGGCATGCGAGCCAGCTGGGCCGAGAGCACGGTCGCACCGCCGCCGAGCTGGCCTTCGAGGATGGCAAAGCCGCGGGCAAAGCCGATCTGGGTGCGCTCGAGCGCATAGCCGCCGCCATCGAGCGCGCGCAGCACAGCGCGGCGTGGCATGCGCAAGGGCCGCCCGCCATACTCGCCGCGCGCGAGCAGTGCGATGCGATCGGGCGCGATGTCGGCATCGAGCTTGAGCGCGAAGCGATTAGCGCGGCGCCCGGCGATCGAGGCGGTGACGCTGCCTGCGCCATCGACGATATCGGCATCCGCGGCAAATCGGGCAAGCGAGAGCTGGCCATATTGCAGGCCCTCCCCATCGATGCTGGCCTCGATCGCGGTCGGTTGATCGCCGCCGAACGTGCCGGTCGCCTCGATCCGGGCTGCAGCGAGCGCGATCGTCGTCTCGCCTCCGAAGCGCGCGCCCCTGGCGGTGAGGTCCGCATCGAAGCGGGTCGCGCCGCCCTCGCTCGAGGCGAGCGACACCGTGCCATCGAGCCCGCCGCCGCTCAGCGCGAGATCGCCCGCGAGCCCGGCCTCGCCGAAGGTCACCGAACCGGTCGCGGTCGTGCGATACACTTCGAGCGCGGCGATATCGAGCCGGGTGGGCCCCGCTTCAGGGAGCACGAGCGCGAGCGTGCCCTCGAACGGACCGAGCAGCGAGCCCCCGGAGACATCGAGCGCGAAGCCCTCCTCGCTCGGTGCAAGGCCCACGCGCACATCGGCAAGCCCGGCGGCAGGCAGCGGATCGGCGAGCACGAGCTCGCCCGAAACGCCATTGCCCGCAAGCGTTGCCTCGAGCTCGAACGGCCCGTATTCGGCCTGCCGCCCGCTGCCCGTGACACGGGTGACGCCCCCTGCAAGCTCGCTGTCCAGCGTCGCGGTAAGCCGGTCGCTCTCGAGCTCGACCCCGCGCACGACGATCGGTCGGTCTGCCCCGAGGCTCACCGAGCCGCGAAAGGCGAGCGGATCGCCGGCGATGCTTGCTATCGTATCATTGCTCACCTCGACGAGCCGTCCGGCTGCGTTGGCATTGATCGACCAGCCGATCCGAGTGCCGAACTGGGCGAGCACCTTGGCCGTGCCCGAGACCGCGCCGATATCGGGGAGCGCGATCCCTTGCGCATTGACCGGGCCGGCCAGCGCATAGGCGCCGGTCTCGACATTGCCGCGCAATGTTGCCTCGGCGGTGAGGCCCGGGAAGGTGAGCCGCACCCGGTCCGCATCAAGCCGCGCATCCTGATAAGTGATGCGCCCGCGCAAAGTCCCGCCAACGAGCCGCGGATCGACGAGCTCCTGCCCCGTAATGACCCGCGCGACTTCCAGATCGAGCGGGAGCGCGAACGCGCCATCGATATAGGTCGCGGTCCCGGCCTGCTCGATCCCTTCGATCCGCACGGCGCCTGCATCGAACGCGCTGGCGCTCAAGGCATGATCGATCGAGAGCGCGCTGAACTTGCCGGTGAGCCGCGCGGTGAGCTCGGCATCCTCGAGCCGCGCGCTCTGCGCGATCAGCTCCGGATCGCGCAAGGTGAGCCGCGCCTCGAAGCCATCGGCGGCATTGTCGGCAAGATCGAGCACGCCCGCCCCGCGCGCATCGAGTGCATCGCTCACCAGGGCAAGCGAGCCATCGAAAACGCTCTCCTCGAGCGTGCCCGAAACCGCGATGGCGACCGCCTCGCCAAGCGCGCGGTCGAGGATACTGCCATCATCGAGCGGAGGCGTGATCTCGCCGAGCAGGCCATAGCGCCCGGCGCGATTGGTGATCCGGAAGGCGGCAACGCGGCTGGCCTCGGTGGCTGCGGCATTTCCATCTCCGTCCGCCCGCTCGCCTGCGTCCTGCGCGCCCGCAAAGCGTTCGACCAGCGCCGCCCCGGTCCAGCTGTTCCATGTCCCCTTGCCCTCGATCCGGGCGCGATAGGCCTCTTCGAGGCCTGCCAGCGCCGCGATCGGGCCGTCATCGGCGGCGTTGTAATCGAGCGCGAGATCGAACCGATCGCCATCAGGCTCGGCATCGAGCAGGAAGGCGAGGCGATCCTCGGGGCCGAGCCGGCCGTCGGCCTCGACGAGCGCGCGCCCGCTCCGGATGTCGACTTGCGCTGTCAGATCGGCGCGCTGCTCCTCCTCGCCTGCAAGCCCGGCGGCAAGGCGCATGTCCTCAACCGCGAGCCGACCGACCCGGATATCGAAATCGGGCAGCAAGGGCGCATCAGGATCACCCGGCAGCAATTCGGGCAGGCGTTCGAGCCGCGCGCGCTCGATGATGAGCTCCTCGACATCGAGCCCGCTCCACAGCCAGACCAGCGGGCGCCAGTCTAGCGTGACTTCGGGCGCGGTGAGAAAAGCCCCCTTGGGATCCTTGGCAACGACATCGTAGAATACCGCACGCGAGAACACATCGCCCTCGATCCGGCCCACCTCGAAGCGCAGGCCCGAGGCGGGCGCGACCGCTGCGATCTGATCGGCGATGAAACGCTTTCCGATCGGGGTGGAGAAGAAGGCGCCCGCGAGCAGAAGCGGCGCGAACAGGATCGCGATCGCCCATCCCAGCCGCTTGGCCCAGACGCGCTTGCCCGAACGCTCGGAAGTGGCCGCTTGCGGCCCATCTTCGGGGATCGCATCCGCACTCATCAGAACGCCTGTCCGAGGCTGACATAAACCGCGACCGGGCCATCGAACTCATCGGGGTTGAGCGGGAAGCCGACATCGACCCGGATCGGGCCAAAGCTCGTCTTATAGCGCACGCCAACCCCTGCGCCGACGCGGATGAGGCCGAAATCGGGCGCTGAGCCGGTCGCGACAGAGCCCGCATCGACAAACGGAACAACCTCGATCGCGCCATCGAGAAAGCCGGTCTGGATGCGCGCTTCGGCGGAAAGTTCGACGAGCGAGCGGCCCCCGATCGGATTGCCGAACTCGTCGCGCGGGCCGATCGCCTGAAAGGCATAGCCGCGCACCGAGCCGCCGCCACCTGCATAGAGCCTGCGGCTGGGCGCGATATCGAAGATGCCCGCGCCCGCAATCGATTGAACATGCGCGCGCCCTGCAAGGACATGCTCGCCGATCGGCTGATAGTAGATCGCATCGACCCCTGCGCGCACATAGGTGCTGACCTCTCCCTGCGTGCGGCTGACATCGGGCGCGATTTCGCCGGTCAGCCGAAAGCCCTTGCTGGGATCGAGCAGATCATCGCTGCCATCGAGCGTGGCGCGCGCAAACAGCCCGGCGATGAGATATTCCTGGCGCGGTTGGTCGGTGTCGAAGAAGGTCGAATTGCGCTCGTCGGTGAGCAGGACTTCGGCCCCGACCTGCCAGCTGAAATCCTTCTGGAAGAGCAGGTTCGAGACCTTCTCGAACGTGCCGCGCACAGCGATGGTGCGCGCGTCGATCGCGTCAGTATCAAGATCGCTGGCATAGGCGTCGATCGTCAGGATCTGGTCGCGCGCCCAGAAATTGGAGCGCTGGAAGCTGATGCTGGCAAGCTGTTCCTGCGTTCCGAAAATGCCGCGCAGGCGCAGCGCGCCTTCGGGCGGGAAGAGATTGCGATGCTCCCAGCCCGCCTCGATGCGAAAACCTTCCTCCGTGCCATACCCAAGCGCACCCGAAATCGTGCGCAACGGAGCGCGCTCGAGCGCGACATCGAGCGCCACCTCGCCCGGCTCATCGACGCTCGGCGGCGTGACTTCACGCGGGACGATGACAGCGCTCGAGACGAGCCCTGTGGCAAGGACAGCCCGGCGCAGATCGGCCTCGAGGCTCGTCTTGTAAAGATCGCCCGGTTCGAAGCGCGCAATCGTCGCCAGATGGCTGCCTGACAGGAACCGGGGATCATCGCTCACGACCTCGCCAAAGACATAGCGCCCGCCTGGCGTGACCGGCACGGTGAGATCGCCCTCGGTGCGCGCGTGATCGATCAGCAGCGAAGGCTCGTCGATGAGGACAAAGGGATAGCCGCTCTCGCCCATCGCGATCCGCAGATCGTTGATCTCCTGCGGGATACGATCGGCATAGAGCGGATCGCCCGGTGCGATGTCGAAGGCGGCGACAAGCTCGGCGCGCCGCTCCTGCGCTAGCGCATCCAGCCGGCCCAGATCGATCGCGCCGAAACGATAGAGCGGGCCGGGCAGGATATCGAAGCGGACCTTGGGCTGGCGGGCTTCCTCGCCCGTTTCCGGCTCGCCCTGGAATCCGCGCCGGCCGCCCGAAAGCTGGCGGATAACTTCGCCGGAATAATAGCCATAGACCCGCAGGATCTCGCCTAGCAGTTCCTCATCGGCGCGGGCACGTGCCGCAAGCTGTGGGATCGTTTCTTCACCGCCCTCAAATGTTTCGATCGTCGAGAGCGCCCTGAAGCGCTCGATGAAATCGGTCTTTTCGGGGAAGCGATCCTGATCCTCGGGAAAGGCGAGAACAAGCGTGTCGCTGATCTCGAATTCGTCCAGCTCGGGCAGATCGACAAGATCGGGCGCATCGATCTCGTCAAGCTCGGCCAGCGCGGGATCGGGTTCGAGCGGTTCGGGGACGGTCACTTCGTCAGGCAGCGCAATCACCGGTGCCGGTGCGATCAGTTCGCCTGCTTCCTCGAGCGCAGGCGGCGCATCGGGCGCGGGATTGGCGACGCCATCAGCGGCCCAGGCCTGCGCATCATCCACCGCGCTATCGGGGATGAGATCTTCCAGTCTCTGCGACGAAAAAATGTCGGGCGCGTCGGCGGGATCGGTCAGGGGAGCGGGCCCTGGATCGGCGGCGGAGGGTTCTTCGCTGGCGGTCGGTTCGTCAGCGCGGGACTGCTCATCGCCCTCTGCCTCGCCCGCCGCCGCCGCGTCTTGGCCCGCCGATTTCTCGGCCCATGCCTCTTCGCCACATGCCTCTTCGCCCCGTGGCTCTTCGCTCGGCACACCGTTGCCCTGCGGTGCGCTGTCCTGCGCCTGTGCGAGGGCAGGCACGGCAAAGGGGACGGCCAGAAGCACGCTCGATCCGCATATCCTGGCTGCCAGAGCCAGGCTGGCACTCAATTTGCGCAAAGAAATCAGCTCGCAGGAAACTTAACGGGTTGTCCGTCTTTACCCCTGGCGCTGTGAACTGTTCCACTAGATGGGTCGCGCGGCGCGGTAGCCTGTGCGATAAGTCGGCTCTGTTCCTCTTTGTCCATCCGCTGCCAGCCATCGCGTGTCAGCTTTTCGAGGGGGCGATAGCGCACCTTGTAAGCCATGCGCGGCGAGCCATCGACCCAATACCCCAAATAGACATAAGGCAGGCCATCGCGCGCAGCGCGGCGGATATGATCGAGGATGATGTAATTGCCGAGCCCGGCGCGGCTATCATGATCGGGATCGTAAAAGGAATAGATCATCGAAAGCCCATCGCCCTGGCGGTCGGTCAGGCAGGCGCCGATCAGCTTGCCGGGCGATCCATCTTCGGTGGGCTCGCGATATTCGACGAGATGGCTTGTCACCGGCGTGTGCTCGACCATGTCGGCATAGTCGAGCTCGTCCATCGCCGACATGCCGCCATCGGGATGGCGCACGCTCAGATATTTGGCCAGCAGTGCAAATTGCTCACTGGTCGCCCATGGGCGGCATTCGTGGACAATGAGATCGCGATTGCGCTTGATCTCGCGCTTCTGGGTCGGGGAAGGCTTGAACTCCCCGGCCAGCACGCGAACCGATACGCAAGCCTGGCAATCGAGGCAGCTGGGCCTGTAGGCCACCGTCTGACTGCGGCGAAAACCGATCCGCCCGAGTGCCTCGTTGAGCTGATCCGCATGCGGTCCCTTGAGTTCCGTGAACACCTTGCGCTCTTGCCTACCGGGCAGATACGGGCACGGCGCAGGGCTCGTCACAAAGAAACGGGGAAAGCGGATGGGGGCCGTCACGAGAAGGGTTTCACCTCGGCTATCGTAGAATCGGGGCTCATTTGTTAAGACAACGTTATGCCTGCTTGGGTTCCCGGACAAAAGACCTTTAACCACGAATTAAGCCTAATAAAGGCTTAGTTTGCACATCTTCGCACCCCGGACTTATCCACAATGGAGCAATTTCAGGCAGGGCACTTCGCGATGCCTGCGAGCGTGCGCGTTGCGATAGGGCAGGTGGCAGCACAAAGGCCATCGGCTGGCTGACCGGTCGTGCGTTTTTGGCGGCAAACCGGGCCGGTTCAGACCGGGTCAGTTCAATTCGACGACCTGCACCTGATAGCCGGTCTCGCGCAGCGCGCTGACCAGCCGTTCGACCTGCGCCGCATCGCGCGCCTCGCATTCGATATCGGTGATCAGGCCCTTGGCGGGCAGCGAGGTGAAGATGCGCTGGTGATAGATCTCGATGATATTCACATTGTGCGCATCGAACAGCCGCATGACCTTGAACAGCGCGCCGGGCCGATCCTGCAACGTGACCCTGAGGCGCGCGAGGCGACCCTGCCGGGCAAGATCGCGCAGCAGGACATTGGCCAACAGGCGCGTATCGATATTGCCCCCGCACAGCACGAGGCCGATCGTCTTGCCTGCAAAGCGCTCCGGATTGGCGAGCACTGCGGCGAGCCCTGCCGCGCCCGCGCCCTCGACCACTGTTTTCTCGATCTGCAGCAGCAGCGCAACCGCCTGTTCAAGGTTCGGCTCGTCGACCAGCAGGATATCGTCGACAAGCCGGGCGATGACCTTCTCGGTGAAGGCGCCCGGGCGCTTGACCGCGATCCCCTCGGCCAGTGTATCGCCTCCGCATTCGCGCTCTTCGCCCTTGATTGCGGCGAACATGCTCGGAAACAGCTCGGCCTGCACCCCGATGATCCCGATTTCGGGGTTGAGCGCGCGCGCGGCTGTCGCCATCCCTGAGATGAGGCCGCCGCCGCCAATCGGCGTGACGAGACAATCGAGATCAGGTTTGACCTCGAGCATCTCGAGCGCGACTGTGCCTTGACCGGCTGCAATCAATGGATCATCGAAGGGATGGATGAAGGTAAGGCCGCGCTCTTGCTCAAGCTCGCGCGCATGCGCATGCGCTTCATCGAAGGTCTCTCCTTCGAGCACGACATTCCCGCCCACGCTCTCGGTCTGCATCACCTTCACGGTTGGCGTCGTCTTGGGCATGACAATGGTCACAGGGACGCCGAGCCGCGTGCCGTGATAGGACAGGCCCTGGCTGTGATTGCCCGCAGAGGCCGCGATCACGCCGCGCTGCTTTTGCTCATCAGTCAGGTGCAATAGGGCGTTGAGCGCACCGCGCTCCTTGTAGGCAGCGGTAAATTGTTGGTTCTCGAATTTGAGCCAGATGTCTGCCCCGGTGATCTGCGACAGCGTGATCGAGCGCAGCATCGGCGTCTTGACGATAGCACCGTCAATGCGCTGCGCTGCGGCGCGCACATGCTCGATCGTGAGGTCGTCGGGTCCCGGCGAAGGGGCGATGGTCTTGTTGGGCGCGTTCATGATAAGCAACCGCCTAGGCAATCGGTCTGGCAAGGGCAAATCGATTCCGTTGGCAATTATCGTATGAGGCTCTAGGCAATCGCTTGTATGACGCTTGCCACATCCATCGCCTTTATAGGGCTTGGCGTGATGGGCGGCCCGATGGCGGGCCACCTTGCGCGCGCCGGCCATCGGGTTACAGCCTATAATCGATCGCCCCAGCGCGCGGAAAAATGGCGCGCCCAGTGGGCCGATCAAGCACTCGAAATTGCCTTCGCCAGGACGCCCGCCGAGGCCGCGAAAGGCGCCGAATTCGTCCTAACCTGCGTAGGCAATGATGCCGATCTCGCCGAGGTGACGCTAGGCGAGGACGGGGTGCTCGCGGCGATCGACGAGGGCGCGTGTCTGATCGATCACACCACGGTTTCGGCCGATATGGCCCGCCAGCTTGCCGGCGCTTGCGAAGAGCGCGGGATCGATTTTGTCGATGCGCCTGTCAGCGGCGGCGAAGCGGGCGCGGTCAATGGCCAGCTTGCGATCATGTGCGGCGGCACCGACGGGGCGATGGCGCGCGCCGAGCCGGTGATTGAGGCCTATGCCAAGGCCATCGTCCATGTCGGTCCGGCCGGCGCGGGCCAGACTGCCAAGATGGCGAACCAGATGTGCATTGCGGGCATTCTTGCCGGGCTCAGCGAGGCGATCCGGTTGGCGCAGGCCGCCGGGCTCGATCTCGACAAGACCTATCAGGCGATTTCCGGCGGCGCAGCGCAAAGCTGGCAGATGGACAATCGCTGGGCAACGATGGTCTCAGGCGATTTCGATTTCGGCTTCGCAATCGACTGGATGCGCAAGGATCTGGGCTATGCGCTTGCCGAAGCCCGCCGCCTGGGCCTTTCCGCGCCCGTCACCGCGCTGGTCGATCAGTTCTACGCCGATGTGCAGGCTTCGGGCGGCGGCCGCAAGGATACAAGCGCGCTCATCACCCGGCTTCACGAAACGACACCCATGCGCGCCCCCCCAAGTCCGACAGAATAAGGCTGCCAGAATGTTCAAACCTCTCGCTCTCGCGCTTGCCGCAGCCCTGGCCTTCGCCGGGGCAAGCGCACCGGCCCTGGCCGATACGCTGGTCGACAATGTCGACGGGATCACGATCGACGCTGAGGGCAAGATCCAGCGCTTCACGGGGCTCGTGTTTGATGAGGATGGGCACATCACGCAGGTGCTCGAGCGCGGCGATGCGCGGCCCGAAACAGATTTCGGCGTCGATGGCGGGGGGCGCGTCATGCTGCCCGGAATGATCGATGCGCATGTCCATGTCATGGGCATCGGCTTTGGCGCGCTTACCCTTGATCTTTCGCAGACGACCAGTCTTGAAGATGCGCTTGCACGGATCGCCGAGTTCGCGCGCGACAATCCAGGACGTCCCTGGATCTTGGGGCGCGGCTGGAACCAGGAGAAATGGGGCCTTGGACGCTTCCCCACCGCCGCCGAGCTCGATTCCGCCGTGAGCGACCGGCCCGTATGGCTGCAGCGGGTTGATGGTCATGCCAGCTGGGCCAACAGCCGCGCGCTTGAGCAGGCCGGTATCACGGCGCAAACGCCTGTCCCCGACGGCGGCGAGATGATCCGCGATGCGGCAGGCAATCCGGCCGGGGTGTTTGTCGACCGCGCCAAAGATCTGGTTGCCCGGATCGTGCCCGAGCCGCGGCCCGAGGACCGCGATGCAGCGCTCGCCAAGGCGCAGGAGCGGCTGATCGGCCAAGGTGTGACGGCTGTTGCCGATATGGGCACGACGATCGAGGACTGGCAGACCTACCGGCGCGCGGGTGATCTGGGCACGCTCAAGCTCCGCATCATGGCCTATGCCAACAGCCTTGAAACCCTGCAACTGGTCGCCGGGCCTGCCCCCACGCCGTGGCTCTACGAAGACCGGCTCCGCATGGGCGGGATCAAGCTCTATCTCGATGGAGCGCTCGGCTCGCGCGGGGCGGTCCTCAAGGAGCCCTACGCCGATCGCCCCGAGGTTCGCGGTCTGCCGCTGCTCTCCCCGGCGCAATTGCGCAATCTCATGAGCCGCGCCGCGCTCGACGATTTCCAGAGCGCGGTCCATGCCATCGGCGATGCCGCCAATGCCGATGTGCTCAACGCGATTGGCGAGCTGTCCGAAACCTATGAAGGCGATCGCCGCTGGCGCATCGAGCACGCGCAGATCATCGATCCGGTCGATATTCCCGGATTTGGCGAAAACGGCATCATCGCCTCGATGCAGCCGCTCCATCAGACCTCGGATCGGCTGATGGTCGAGGCGCGGCTTGGCGAAGACCGGCTCGAAGGCGCCTATGCCTGGCGCAGCGTGCTCGAAGCGGGCGGGCGCCTTGCCTTCGGCTCTGACGCGCCGGTTGAACCCGCCGACCCCTTCGCGGGCATAGCGGTCGCAATCAGCCGGACCGACGAGAATGGCGAACCCTTCGGCGGCTGGAGGCCGAGCGAGACGGTGAGCCGCGAGCAGGCGCTTAAGGCCTACACCGCCGATGCAGCCTATGCCGGCTTCGCCGAGGGCCGGTTTGGCCGGCTGATCCCAGGAGAACGGGCCGATTTCCTGTTGGTGGACCGCGATCCGCTGCTCGCTTCGCCCGCCGATATTCGCCGCACCAGGGTCAGCGAAGTCTGGATCGGGGGCGAGCGCGTGCTCAAGCGCTAGGTCTCGGCCGGGTTTTCCTCTGCGGGGCTCTCGCCCGATTCCCCCACAGGCTCGGCGGCCTTCACCTTGCGCTCCTGGAAGCGCATCAGCAGGAGCGATCCCTCGAACAGGATGAGCAGCGGCACAGCGAGGATGATCTGGCTGCCCGGATCGGGCGGCGTCACGATCGCGGCCAGCGCCACCACCGCGACGATCACATAGCGCCGCGCTGCAACCAGCTGCGCGCGCGAGACGATCCCGGCGCGATTGAGCAGCATGAGCAGCACCGGCAGGAGAAAAGTCAGGCCGAATGCCAGGATGAACTGCATGACCAGATTGAGATAATCGCCCGCCGAGGGCAATGCCTCCACCTGCAGCCCGCCGCGTTCGCCGCCAAAGCCGAGAAAGAAGGTGAACGCGGTCGGCATGACAACAAAATAGGCGAGCGCCGCACCGCCGAGGAAAAGCACGGGAGTGGCGATCAGAAAAGGAAGGAAGGCCTTCTTTTCATTGGCATAGAGGCCCGGCGCGACAAACGCCCAGAGCTGGTTTGCTATGATCGGAAAGCTCACCACGAAACCGGCGAACAGCGCGACCTTCAACTCGACGAAAAAGACTTCGGGAAGCCGGGTGAAAATCAATTGCCCCTCGCCATCGGGAAACGCATCGCGCAGCGGCTGGACGAGGAAGGCGAGAATCGGATCGGCGAAATAGAGGCACACACCAAAGGCGAGCATTAGCGCGACGATCGAGCGCATCAGCCGGGTGCGCAGCTCGATCAGATGATCGAGCAGCGGCGCCTTGCTCTCGTCGATGTCCTTGATCTTCAATGCCATGGAGATCCGCCCTTCATTCGCCGGACGGCTCGGCGTCCCGCCCGGCAGAGGCGGGTGGCGCTTTGATGGGGGCGGGGGCGGGAGCAGAGGCAGGGCGCGCGGCGGATGAGGCTGGCTGGCCTGCCGGCGGCGGGGAAAGCTCCGGCGAAGCAGATTCTCCCCGTTCGCCCTCTTCGCCCGGTTCGTCCGATGCGATCGGCGGAGGGCCGGTCATGATCGGTTCGCCCGCCTCCTCTTCAGCTGTCTTCGCGCTCTGGCGCATGATCTCGTCATTGCGCGCCTTCCACTGCTTTTCCATGTCTTCGAGCTCGGCCTCGCGCACCATCGCATCGATTCCGGTCCGAAAATGCGCCGAGACGCGGCGCACCTTGCCGATCCAGCGGCCCGCCGTGCGCATCGCCATCGGCATGTCCTTGGGCCCGATGACGATTACGGCGACGATGACCACCACAAGCAGTTCCATTGCGCCGATATCAAACATGAACCACCTCTACAGGCACTCCAGGCGCCTCTCCCGCTTCTCGATCAGCCTTGCGCCAAGGGCACGCCGCTCAGGCGCTGGTGGTCGAATCGCTCTTCTCGGTGGTCTTTTCCGAAGCGGGCACATCCTTGGCGGGCGGCTCGATCTGGGCCTTGGGCGCGGGCGTCTCGGTGACGTCCTCGTTCATACCCTTCTTGAAGCTCGAGATGCCTTTGCCAAAGTCGCCCATCATTTCAGAAATGCGGCCCCGTCCGAACAGGACGAGGATGACGACGGCGATGATCGCAATTTGCCAGACGCTAAGACCCATGGGGATGCTCTTTCGTTAGAATGTGCAAATGCCAATATAGGGGCTGCGCGGCTGCTACGCCAGTCGCTTGCCCGGTTTCAGCTTTCGTCCTCGCCCTCGGCATCCTCTTCGCGGCCTGTTTGACCCTCCTCGAACGCGGCATTGAAGGCTTCGTCGACCGGATCAAGCAGACCTGCTGCCCGCAATTCGTCGATGCCGGGCAGGTCGCGGCGCGAGGCGAGGCCGAAATGATCGAGAAATTCGGGCGTTGTCGCATAGATCACCGGACGCCCCGGCACCTCGCGCCGCCCGGCCAGCCTGATCCAGCCCGCTTCGAGCAGCACATCGAGCGTGCCCTTGGCGGTCTGGACGCCGCGGATCGATTCGATTTCCGCCCGGCTGACGGGTTCGTGATAGGCGATGATGGCAAGAACTTCGGTGGCGGCGCGGCTGAGGCGGCGGACCTGCTCGCGTTCGCGCCTTAGGAGATGGGCAAGATCGGGCGCGGTCTCGAAATGCCAGCGTTTGCCGCGCTCGACGAGGTGCACTCCGCGCCCGGCATAATGCTCAGCCAGCGCGCGCAGGCCCGCGCGCACAGCGCCCGCCTCGAGCCCGCCCAGATGCGCCGCGAGCGCCTCGATGGTGAGCGATTCTTCAGCAGCGAACAAGGTCGCCTCGAGCGCTCGCTCGATCTCGTCGGGCGGGGGCACAGCCTGCGGGTCGGCATGATCGAAGGGGACGACCGCCTCGCTCACGACGCCGCGCCCTCTTTGAGGCGCCGAATGCGCAGCGGCGCAAATGCGTCATCCTGCGCGATTTCAGCGCGCCCGAGCCGGGCAAGCTCAAGCATGGCGACAAAGCTCGAAGCCAATGCCGATTTGCGCAAGGCGGGCTCGGAATGGGGCGGGAGAAAATCGCGGATATCGAGCCACTCAAGCGTCACGCCGAGCATGGCGGAAACCCGGTCGAGCGCGCTTTCCAGCGTCATCACGGGCCGGTTGGAGACATGGTATATGCGCGGCGCGGTGCGCGCCTTGACCTGGCCATAGGCCTGGATCAGCGAATAGGCATCGGATTTCCAGGCTGTCTTGCGATCGATCCGGAGGCCTTCGGGGGCTCCACGCAGGAAGATGTCGCGCCCGATGCGATCGCGCGCCATCAGCCGGGCTGCCGCCTCGCGCATCGCGCCAAGCCGCTGGAGGCGCAATTGGAGCCTCAGGGCGAGCTCTTCGGGGCTGGGGTCTTCCTGCTCCTCCTTGGGCAGGAGCAGCGCCGATTTGAGATAGGCAAGCCAGGCTGCCATCACGAGATAATCCGCAGCAAGCTCGAGCTTGAGGCCCTGCGCGCGCTCGATATAGGTCAGATATTGATCGACCAGCGCAAGAATCGAGATCGCCCGCAAATCAACCTTTTGCCGCCGCGCAAGATCGAGCAGCAGATCGAGCGGCCCTTCCCACCCGTCAAGCTCGAGATAGAGCGCATCCTCGCCCCTCGCCCGCGAAGTCGGCTCGGGCCGGGTGGCAGCCTCGCCGGATAGCATGAAGCCGTTGTTCTCGTCCGCCGCCGCTTGCGCAAGCTCGGTGTTGCTGGCTTGCTCGGCTGTCATGCCGCCTGTCCAATCAGCGCGAGGAGCGCGTCGCGCCTGGCGATCAGCTCGCCATGATCCGCTTCCAGCGAGGGCGCGACCCGAGTGGGCGCAAGGGCCCGTTCGAGCCGCGCGCGCGTCTCGCCCGTCATCGGATCGAGCGCCTCGCAAATGCCCTGCATGTCGTCCATCTTCGCCCAGCAATTGAGCACGATATCGCACCCCGCCGCCTGCGCGCGAGCGGAGCGGGCCGGGACAGTGTCGCTGAGCGCTTCCATGTCGATATCATCGGTCAGGAGGAGGCCGCCAAAACCGATCTCGCCGCGGATCACATCGCCGATGATGGTCGGCGAAAGCGTTGCCGGATTATCGGCATCCCAGGCGGGAAAGACGATATGCCCCGTCATCCCGATCAGCGCATGATTGAGCGTTTTGAAAGGCGCAATGTCGATTGCCAGTTCGGCGGCGCTCTCGCGCACGACCGGCACTTCCTTGTGGCTGTCGACCATTGATCGGCCATGGCCGGGCATATGTTTGATGCACCCCGTGACGCCGCCCGCAGAAAGGCCCTCGAGCACCGCACGCGCGATGCTGGCAATCTGCATCGGATCGCCCCCCAGCGCGCGATCGCCGATCACGTCATGCGCACCGGGCGTGCTCAGATCGAGCGGGGGATGAAAATTGACCGTGATGCCCATCGCGGCAAGCTCGAGCGCCATCGCATGGGCATTGACGCGGGCCGCCTCGATCGCACTTGCCGGCGCTTCGCGATAGAGCAGATCGAAGGCACGGCTGGCCGGATAGGCCGCCCAGTGCGGAGGACGCAGCCGGGCAACGCGCCCGCCTTCCTGATCGATCGAGATGAGCAGCCGGTCGCGGCCATGCAGATCGCGCAGCTCATCGGTGAGCGCGCGCAATTGCTCGGGGCTCTCGCAATTGCGGCCGAACAGGACATAGCCCGCCGGATCGGCTTCCTTGAAGAAAGCACGCTCATCGGCGGTCAAGCGCGGGCCGGAACATCCAAAGATTGCGGGAACCATGGCGCAAGCGTTACAGTTTGCGCGCGATCAGGCAAGCGCGCAAATCATGCTGACCGGGGGAAAACGGCCGCGCCGGCGCTCCCCCGGTCCACACGCCGCGCTCTTGCCTGGCTCGTTGCCCTCAGGGTTTGACCTGGCAATCGATGCCTTGCGCCCTGAGAGTGCTGCACAGCCGGTTTGCTGCCGCGCGGTCACCCGGTAGCGCCTGCAGGCGAAACACCGTCCCGATATCGGCCTGTCCTTCGACAACGCGGTGTTTCACGCCATCGAGCGCGCTCGTTCGTCCCGAGATCTCGCGCCAGCCCTGCTCGGCGCGCGCCCGGTTGGAATAGGCGGCAAGCTGGACGTTGGGGGTCTGTGGATTGGCATCGGTTGTCGCGGCGGATTTCGTGCCGGGCACGGTGGCGGGCTTGGCAACCTCATCGCTGGCCGCGGCCGCAGTGCCCGCCTTGCCCGTCATCGTCTTTGCGCCGGCGATGGCGGGCATTTCGATCGAGAGATCCTGATCGCCCGAGCCAGCGCCTGTGTTGCTTGCGATGCGGCCCTCGGGGGTTTGCCCTTCGGCCACCGCAGGAGCGACATTGCCCGTCCCCTCGACCTGGCGTCCTCCGCGCTCCTCCTCTTCCGGACGATCCTTGTAAGGGCCATCGGGCGCCTCGATCGTACTGCCATCAGCAGCCATAGTTTGCGTTGCCGCTGTGTTCGAGAAATACCAGATCGCCCCGACCACAGCGGCCAGCACCGTGAGCAGGATCGCGACAAAACCGAACAGCTGGGCCGCATCGACGCCGCCGGAGGCAGCGATTTCCTCGTCCGTTTCGAGCCATGGCAGGCTGTCATCGTCGCTCAGATCGAGCTCGTCCTCGCGCTCGTCCAGCTCTTCATATTGCCCTTCAATCACGACGCTATCCATTTCCGTCCTGCATGTTCACTGCCCGGTGCTGGCCGAGTGCGACAGCCGATTACATCGAATCCACCGCCTCAACACCCAGCACGCCAAGCCCATTGCGAATGACCTGCCCGATCGCGCGGGCAAGGAAAAGCCTCGCGCCCGACAAAGCAGCATCGTGTTCCACGATGAACCGTTTTGCCATGTCTTTATTGCCAGCGGTGTAGAGCGTGTGGAGTTCGGAAGCGAGATCATACAGATAAAACGCGATCCGATGCGGTTCGCGCGCCTTAGCCGCCGCTTCGATTTCGCGCGGGAACTGCGCGGCGCGGCGAATGAGCGCAATCTCGTCCTCACCCAGCTGGCCGAGCGCTCCGGGATCGGGCGCAAAGCCGTGCTCATCGGCGGCCTTGCGCAGCGAGCGTTTGATCCGCGCATGGGCATACTGGACATAATAGACCGGATTGTCCTTCGATGCCTCAACCACCTTGGCAAAGTCGAATTCCATCTGCGCCTCGGGCTTGCGCGTGAGCATCGTGAAGCGGACCACATCGCGGCCCACTTCCTCGATCATGTCGGCGATGGTGATGAAATTGCCCGAGCGCTTCGACATCTTAACCGGCTCTCCGCCGCGCATGAGCTGGACCATCTGGACGAGTTTCACATCGAACGGGACAGGCTTGCTCTGGCCTTGCGAAAGCGCAGCAACCGCAGCCTTGATCCGCTTGACCGTGCCCGCATGGTCCGCGCCCCAGATATCGATCAGCGCATCAGCGCCTTGCGCTTTCTGCATGTGATAGGCGAGATCGGCGCCGAAATAGGTCCAGCTGCCATCGGATTTGCGGATCGGGCGATCCTGATCATCGCCAAACCGGGTTGAACGGAAGAGTGGCAATTCGACCGGTTCCCAGTCTTCAGGCGGCGCCTTGCCCTTGGGCGCCTCGAGCACACCATCATAGACGAAACCGTGTTCGCGCAGCCATGCCTCGGCGGCATCGGGCCGACCGGCCTGATGCAGTGCGGCCTCGCTCGCAAAGACATCATGATGGATCCCGAGCATGGCGAGATCGGCCTTGATGCGCTCCATCATCCGCGCAACCGCCTCGGCGCGGAAAATCTCGAGCCATTCCTCCTCAGGCGCATCCTTGAAGCGATCGCCCAGATCACGCGCGAGCGCCTCGCCCACGGGCACGAGATATTCGCCCGGATAAAGCCCCTCGGGGATCGTGATCATCTCGCCGAGCGCTTCGCGATAGCGCAAATGGGCCGAGCGCGCGAGGGTATCGACCTGCCCGCCTGCATCGTTGATGTAATATTCGCGGGTGACATCGTGCCCGGCATATTCGAGCAGGCTTGAGAGCGCATCGCCCACGACCGCGCCGCGGCAATGGCCCATGTGCATCGGTCCGGTCGGATTGGCCGAGACATATTCGACGTTGACCTTCACCCCTGCCCCCATCTGCGAGCGACCATAGGCCTCGCCCATGGTATCGATCGCCTTGAGTTCTGCCAGCCAGCTTGCCGGATCGAGCCGCAGGTTGATGAAGCCCGGCCCGGCGATTTCGGCGCTCGTGATCGCGGGATGCGCGGTGAGTTTCGCAGTGATGCGCTCGGCAAGCGCGCGCGGATTGGTCTTGGCCGGCTTGGCGAGCACCATTGCCGCATTGGTCGCCAGATCGCCATGCGCCGCATCGCGCGGCGGCTCGACGGTGACATTGGCAAACGACGTGCCTTCGGGCAGCGCGCCTTCGGCCGTCAGTTCTTCAAGAACGGTTTCGATCGTATCGCCAAAGGCGGCGTAAAGCGTTTTTTGTGTCATGTCGGTCTCATCCGCAGCGGCGGTTGCGCGCTGCTAAGAAGGAAGGAGAAGCCGCGGTCAAGCCCGGGGCGGCGCGAGAGCGAGCCCACATGGCCACGGCGAGGCTTGCCCAGCCGCGCAGCCTCAGAATGAACGCGGTCTTGAAGTCGGTGAGCCTGGTCCGCTCGAAGCGTGGTTGCGCTGAGCGCCGGTCTAGCGCGTCACGTTGTAGGCGAGCTGTTCCTCGGTCAGCTGGAACCCGACCAGCATTTCAAAGCTGGTGCGCTGGATCGCGGCTTTCACCTCCGGGTCGGCCAGCGGATCGAGCGCGGCATCAAGATCGCCGGGTCGTCGTCGGCGGGTGATGCGTTCGCGCACGTCTTCGGGCAGGGTCGCTGCCGAACGATCGATGAAGCTGCCCGCCTTCGCGCTCGCCTGAGCGCGCTCGGCGCCATCGGCAAAGCTCAAAGTGACTTCGCCAACCCGCTTTGTCACCACCGCGCTGCCGGCCTGCAGCACCGTCACGAAATAGGGCAGCGTCACGCTTCTTGCGCCCCTCGTATCGGCCCGCCTGGCGACCACATCGAAGCTTGCCTCGCTGTAAATCCGCGCACCGCTTTCATCGCAGGTCGAGCGCAGATTGGTCATCGCTGCGGTGACATCAAGATCAGCGGTGGTTCTGCCCGAAGCCTCGGGCCGAAAGGTCGTGATATCGCCGGTGTAATCAGGGATGCCGACCGAGGGGCAACTGCTCAGGACCGCTGTGATGCCGACCCCTTGGTTGACGACCAGCTCGCCCTCGCGGGCGCATCCCGCAAGGCCGATCGAACAGGCAAAGGCGGGCAGCCAGATTGCGCGAAACTTCATTCTCAAAAACGTCCCTCGGCGGCTCGATTGGGCAATTGTTTTGCGGGGCCTTGCAGCATCCTTTTGCGCTCCCCTTGCAGCCCTACGCCCTAGCGGGCAAGGTCGCAACGCGCTAGGGGGTGAAGAATGAACGCGACATTTCCCGACTCCGCGGTGTCCGATCCCGCGCCCAGGCCTGCCGATAATGCAAGGCCGCTCAAGCTCCTCATCGCCGCGCCGCGCGGCTTTTGCGCCGGTGTCGATCGCGCGATCGAGATCGTCGAGAAGGCGCTCGAACGCTATGGCGCGCCGGTCTATGTGCGCCATGAGATCGTGCACAACAAGTATGTCGTCGAGAGCCTCAAGGCCAAGGGCGCGATTTTCGTCAAGGAGCTTGACGAGGTGCCCGACGATGCGCCGGTCGTCTTCAGCGCCCATGGCGTGCCCAAATCGGTCCCGGCTGAAGCACAGCGGCGCAAGCTGCTCTACGTCGATGCGACCTGTCCGCTCGTCTCCAAGGTCCACCGCCAGGCCGAGCGCCTGATCGAGAAGGACATGCACATCATCTTCATCGGTCATGAGGGCCATCCCGAAGTGATCGGCACGATGGGCCAGGTCAGGCCCGGCCAGATGACCCTCGTCGAGAATATCGAGGACGTCGACAAGCTGCCCTTCGATCCTGACGAGCCGCTCGCCTATCTCACCCAGACCACGCTCAGCGTCGATGATACGCGCGAAGTGATCGAGGCGCTCGAATGGCGCTATCCCAATATCCTCGGCCCCAAGGCGGAAGATATTTGCTATGCGACCTCCAACCGACAGGCTGCAGTCAAGGAACTTGCGGCCGATTGCGATCTCGTGCTGGTGGTGGGCGCGCCTAATTCGTCCAATTCGTTGCGCCTCGTCGAAGTCGCCGAGCGGCTCGGCACTCCCGGCCGCCTGATCCAGCGCGCATCCGAAATCGATCCTGAGTGGCTCGAAGGGATCGAGACGGTCGGCCTCACAGCCGGCGCAAGCGCGCCCGAAGTGCTCGTGCGCGAAGTGGTCGATGCGCTCGCCAGGCTGCGCGAGTTGCACGAAGAGACGATCATGCACACCGAAGAGAACATGGTGTTCAAGCTCCCGCGCCAATTGACCGAGTAGCGAGCGCGCTGCTTGGCTGTCTACACGCATCTCGCAGCAGAAGAACTCGCAGCGCTTGTCGCGCATTACGATGTCGGCGAGCTCGTATCGGCCAAGGGCATCGCTGAGGGCGTCTCGAACTCCAACTGGCTGATCGAAACCAGTGGCGGCGGCGACACGGCCGGCGCGCGTTTCATTCTCACCATGTATGAACGAAGGATCGAGCTTGCCGACCTGCCCTATTTTCTCGGCCTGCTCGATCATCTCTCGGCCAGGGATTGCCCGGTCCCGCGAACGATCCATGATCGCGCCGGCGCGGCGTTTCGGATGGAAGCGGGCAAGGCGGTCGCGCTGATCGAATTCCTGCCCGGCGTTTCGCCTGACAGACCAACCACGGCGCAGGCGCGCAATGTCGGCGAGGTGCTCGCGCGGATGCATCTTGCGAGCGCAGATTTCCCCCTGTCGCGCGACAATACGATGGGCTTCGCTGCCAATGCCGCCCTGCTCGAGCGCTGCGGCGAGGAGGCGCTGGGCTCGATCCATCCCGAGCTACCCGCAATCCTTGCGCCCGCGCGCGAGGTGGCCCGGCTGGATCTTGCACGGCTCCCTCAGGCCGAAATTCACGCCGACCTCTTCCCCGACAATGTCCTCATGCTGGGCGATCAGGTGACCGGGCTGATCGATTTCTATTTCGCCTGTTCGGGCGCCATGGCGCTCGATCTGGCCGTGACCCATGCGGCCTGGTGCTTCGATGAGCATTCGATCTATCTGCCCGAGCTCGGGGGGGCGCTGATCGAAGGTTATGAGAGCGTGCGCCCGCTCGAGCCAATGGAGCGTGAGCTGATGCCGGCGATTGCTGTGGGCGCAGCCTTGCGCTTTGTTGCAAGCCGGGCAGAAGACTGGCTTGATACTCCCGATGATGCGCTTGTCACGCGCAAGGACCCGATGCAGTTTGTCCGCCGCGCCCGGGTCTATCAGCAATCAGGGGAAGGCATGTTTGCCTGAGGGTGGCAAACGGACCTGGAATGCAAGATGAAGCAGGCTAAGAAACAGGTATCGATCTTCACCGATGGCGCGTGCAAGGGCAATCCGGGGCCGGGCGGCTGGGGCGTGCTCCTGCGCATGGGAGCCCATGAGAAAGAGCTTTCGGGCGGCGAGCCCGAGACGACCAATAATCGGATGGAGTTGACCGCCGCAATCGAAGGTCTCTCAGCGCTGACCGAGCCGTGCCGCGTGGACCTGTATTCCGATAGCAAATATGTCCTCGACGGGATCACCAAATGGGTCGATGGCTGGAAAAAGCGCGGCTGGGTGACAGCGAGCAAGAAACCTGTGCGCAATGCCGAGCTCTGGCACAGCCTGATCGAAGTGGCCTCGCGCCATGAGGTGGAGTGGCATTGGGTCAAGGGCCATTCCGGCCATCCCGAAAACGAACGGGTCGATCAGCTCGCGAGCGACGAGGCAGAGCGCGTGGCGACGGAGGTCTGAACTTGAGCAGGGCCCCTGCTGTGCTCTTCACATAAGCAATGAGAAACGAAAACGGGCGGCACCCCGCAAAAGGCCCGCCCGTTCCAAATCAAGAGGTCAGCGTTCAGCTGTTGTCTTCAACTTCCGCGTCAGGGCCGTTTTTCTTGATCGAATCGATCGCGTTTTGCGCGCTCGACTTGCTCGAATAACCCTCGGTCGAAAACATGATTTCCGAATTATACTTGAACCGGACGCGATATTCGCCGGCCTTGTCCTTGTAGATTTCAAATTTGTGAGCCATCGTCTGGTTGCTCCCCCTGTCTGGATGGTTTCGGCCTGACATTAGCGCATTTCCTCGGCATTTCTACCCGGTGCGCTTGCTGAGTTGGCGATAGAAACGACCTGGCGCAAAAACGCTCGCGTCGATCGCTTTCGTCATGGAATCGGGTTCGAGCCCGAGCATGATCTGAGCACCAAGCCGCGCGGCTGCGGGCGCGGTCTGTATGCCGAAACCGCCCTGTCCTGCAAACCAGTTGAAGCCCGCTATTTCGGGATCCTCGCCATAAACTGGCAGGCGATCGGGTGCGAAGCTGCGCAGGCCCGCCCAGCGCCGTTCGAGCGCCTCGATCCGCCAGTCGGTTGCCGCCTGAAACCGGTCGATCGCCAGCGCAACGTCGAGTTCGTCGGGCGCTGCATCGCACGGTTCGCTCGCGATCTCGTCATGTGGGCTCAACCACAGGCGACCATTATCAGGCTTGAAATAGAATTCGCCATTGATGTCGAGCACCAGCGGGAGATCATCGCTCGCGCCCGGCGCCACCCGCAGCTGGGCGACCGTTCGCCGCTTTGGATCGATGCCGAGCGGGAGGGCGCCTGCAAGCGTAGCCATCTGATCGGCCCATGCGCCTGCCGCATTGACGATTCGCGCTGCCCGGTAAGTCTCGCCGCGATCGGTCGCCATCGTCCAGACCGACCCTGTGCACCTCAGACCGACGACACGCGCGCGGCACACAAGCCTTGCGCCGGCCCGTCTGGCCTCGCCGAGATAATGCTGATGCAGCCCGGCAACATCGATATCCGCGCAGGCTTCTTCCCAGATCGCGTCGCTCCATTGCTCGCGCAGCTGCGCAACCTTTTGCACTATCCCGGATCGACCGAGCCGCTCGATCTTGACGCCGGTACCCGAGAAAGTCCTGAGGAATTCATCGAGACGAGCCTTGTCCGAAGCCTTGCCGATATAAAGCGCGCCGCGCGGCTCGAGAAAGCCGTGTTCGCGCAGGAAGGCACCCGAAGGCAAGGTCAGCGGGACGATACCGGGCCCGCCATAACACTCCTCCCAGAAGGCTGCGGAGCGCCCCGTCGAATGGTAACCGGGCGCGTCTTCGGCCTCGAGCACGAGCACGCTCGCATAGGGGGCGAGCTCGGCTGCAAGGCTTGCTCCGGCCATCCCCGCCCCGATGACCGCGAAATCGAAGATGGTGTCCTTCATTTGGGCTCCCTCGCCGGAGCGACCCGGTCGAGAAAATGTTCGATCGCGTCCATGGCCCGCCGCCGGACCTCATCGGCCTCCCGCAGGATCTCATGATGCGCCTCGCTGCCGAACTCGACCAGTTCGCCGCGGGGCAGACGCCTTGATGCGCGGATGTTGGCCGCGTGGCTCACAAGCCTGTCCGCAGCCGTCGATATGATCAGGATGGGCGCCTCGACAGCTTCCATCGCCCCTTCCCGCTCGAGCTCGCGCCAGGAGGCATAGGCGCGTTCGACCCAGCGCCAGCTGGCCGGCCCCATTGCAACCTCGGGGCGAGCCTCGCGCCACCAGGCCTCATCGGCATAGCGCTCGGGATCGTGGGTCAGCAACGTTCCGCGATTTGCTGGCAGTTCGCCCGGCTTCTCGCTCCATTTCCACGCCTGACGCGCGGGATCACCGATCCGCGTCATGATCCCCGCAATGCCGTGAAGGAACGCAAGCGGCAGTGGCGGTCCGTTCATGCCAAGCATCGGCGCGGACAGAACCGCGGCATCAGGCGCTATGCGCTGTTCAACGAGCGCGCGCATCACCAGATGGCCGCCCATCGAATGGCCCATGATGATATGCGGCGCGGGGCACTGCTTTGTCCACATCGCCCACAGATGAGCAAGATCATCGATCCAGATCGAGAAATCCTCGATATGACCGGTCGTCGCATCCTTGCCGAGCCGCCCGCTGCCTGCCTGGCCGCGCCAGTCCGAAGCGGTCACGCGCCAGCCGGCCCGGTGCCACTGCTCGAGGCTTTCGAGATATTTCTCATAATGATCGCCGCGCCCGGGGAGAAACAGGATCGAGCCACGCGCAGCACCGGCGCCGGTATCTCCCCCCGGCCAGTCGATCCGGCGCACATCATGCCCATCGGCGAGACTCCAGCGGCTCTCGCGCGCATGCGCAGGGATCGCGCGGCGATCGATCGGGCCATCGTCGAACGGCCCGCCCTTAGCCGACCCCATCATTTCGTCGGGGCTGTGCCGGGCATCGGCTTGCACGTCGTTCTGAATGGGAAGCCTCCGATTTTGGTTATTTTTTGTTAAACACTGACCTGTAGCACGCATCCTGAAAGACGATGGGCCGTGGGCGTCTGTCGACAAACAGGGGCAGAGCCGGTCATGGATCTTCTTCAGTACGCACTGCTGATTGCCTTGGCAATTGCGCTGGTTATCGCTGCGATCACCGATATTCGCAGCCGGAAAATATACAATTCGCTCAATGCCGGGATCGCGCTGGGCGCGCCCCTGTTCTGGTTTGCCAGCGGCATGGCCGTGTGGCCGGATATGGCCGTGCAGGTCGGCTTTGCCGTGCTGGTATTTGCAGCATTTGCCGGATTGTTCGCGCTCGGCCTGATCGGCGGCGGAGATGTCAAGCTGCTCGGCGCGCTTGCCTTGTGGTTCACGCCGCTTGCCTTCGTCCAGTTGCTGGTCGTCATGGCGGTGATCGGCGGGTTGATCGCGGTCGGCTTCGTGGTGCGCCGTGTCGTGTTCAAGCCCGATACCCCGGGCAAGCTGCCTTATGGCGTGGCGATCACGGCGGGCGCCCTATGGGTCATGGCGCAGACCTACTGGCCGCCTGCCGGTCTTGCCTGAAGAGCCAAGGCGGCGCCAACCGAGTGAACCTGATCTTAACCGTTTTGACCGTAATCATCGAAACCATACCCGCCCGAAGAACCTGATGGGCCGAACACGAGGGGGCTTGATAAGCCATGGATAGGAAGAAACTGGTATTGCTGCTGGGAGCCTTGATCATCGCGCTCGGCACCGCGCTTGCAGCCCGCAGCCTCTTCTCGGGTGCGGCGGCACCTCAAGCCGAGGCCGCCGCGCCGGAGCCGACCGGGCCCAAGGTGCTCGTTGCCAATCGCGGCCTGGCCGCCGGCACGATCATCACGGCCGATGCGATGGGTTTCCAGCAATGGCCCGAAGAGCTCGTCCAGGATGCCTATTTCATCGAGGGCGAATCCGACCTTGAAAGCCTCATCGGGACAGTGGTTCGTTTCCCCATCACCGCCGGTCAGCCGGTTACTTTCGGCTCGCTCGTGAGCCCTGGTGATCGCGGATTTCTCGCTGCCGCGCTCGGTCCGGGCATGCGCGCTGTCACCGTCCCCGTGTCCGAACGCACGGGCGTTGCCGGCTTCATCTTCCCGGGCGACCGGGTCGATCTCATGCTGACGCAGACGGTCGAGGGCGTGGGTCGTCCGCTCAAGGCGGCTGAAACCGTGCTTCGCAACCTGCGGGTCCTGGCAACCGACCAGACCACCGAACAGGTTACCAACGAGCAGGGCAAGACTGTCGTGCGCGATTTCAACACGGTGACGCTGGAGGTGACGCCGCAGCTTGCCGAAAAGATCGCAGTTGCCCAGACGATCGGCACGCTCAGCCTTGTGCTGCGCTCGATCGCAGACAACCAGGCCGAACTCGAACGGGCGATCGCCTCGGGCGAGGTCAAGATCCCCGAAGATGCCACGCCCGAAGAAGAAGAGCGCATTCTGCGCACGGCGATGGCCAAGCCTGTCTCGCAGGCAACCTCTTTCCAGACCGGCGGCGACGTCTCGCGGTTCGAACGCAAGACCCTGCCCGAAGACGAGGAAGCAGCGCAGCGCCGCCGCGCCGAGGAAGAATTGAAGCGCCAGCTCGAACAGCAGCGCGCTCTGGTTGCAGCCCGTAATTCGGGCCGGATGGATGGCGGCGCAGGCCCGATCGTTCGCGTGATCCGCGGCGGCACGGCCCGCGAAGTCGAGGTGGACGGGGTTGGCAACAAGGCCAGCGCCGGCGCCAGCAACCTTCTCAAGACAACAGCACGCGGCGTTGGCGCGGTGGGCGACACCGTTCCCGCGGCCACTGCAACGCTTATCAAGTGAAAGCAACAATGACCATGCACGCGCCGCACACATCAACGAGCCTGAGCTCACGGCCGCATCGCGATGATGCGAGCGGCCTTGCAAATCGGACCAACGGGGGTCGCACCATGAAACGCAAACTTCTTGCCAAGGCGCTCATCAGCGCATTCGCGCTTGCTCCGCTCGGAGGGCTGGCCGCGCCGGGCACAGCCACCGCGCAGCAGGTGCGCAGCCCGTCGCAGGATATCGTCCTCTCGATCGGGCGCGGCGAGCTCATCACCGTTCCCGGGCAGATGACCGACGTCTTCGTTGCCAATGAAGGTATCGCGGATGTGCAGATCAAGTCGCAGCGCCAGCTTTACGTTTTTGCCCGTTCGGGCGGCGAGACAACGATATATGCGAGCAATTCGCGCGGTGACATCATCTGGTCGGCCAATGTTCGCGTGGGCAACAACATCGACAGCATCGACCAGATGCTGGCGCTGGCCATGCCCGAGGCGAAGATCGGCGTCGCCACGATGGGATCGAACACGGTCCTGCTGACCGGCACCGTTGCCAGCCCCGAGGATGCCTCGGAGGCCGAGCGACTGGTTCAGGCCTTCCTCGGCGAAGGATCGAATGTGATCACGCGCCTGAAGACGGCAACCCCGCTTCAGGTCAATCTCCAGGTCAAGTTCGCCGAAGTCAGCCGCAGCCTCGTGCGCACGATCGGCGGCAATCTCTCGACCTTCGACTTCTCAACCGGCGGCTTCCGCGGTGCACTGGGCACCGGACGCACGCTGGGCACGGGCGAATTCAGACTGGATGGCCCGCTTGCTGTGGGCAACGGAGTCCAGAACCCCGGACTGCTCGTCCCGCGGGTTGATGCCGCCGGCAACTTCATTCTCAACCCGGATGGCTCGGTCGCGACCGAAACGATCACCGGTCCGGGCATCAATTCGAACGGTGGGACCACCATTGGTGGTCTGGGCCAGCTGTTCGGTCTGGATATTCTGGGCGCCTTCGATCTCGCCGAGCGCGTGGGCCTCATCACGACGCTCTCGCAGCCCAACCTGACAGCGCTTTCGGGCGAGACCGCGACCTTCCTTGCAGGCGGCGAATTCCCGATCCCGATCAGTCAGGGCCTCGGCAACGTGGCGATCCAGTACCGCAATTTCGGCGTGCAGCTGCAATACACGCCAACCGTGCTTTCCAACGGCCGCATTTCGCTGCGCGTCCGGCCTGAAGTCTCCGAGCTCTCGAGCCAGGGCGCGATCACGCTCAATGGTTTCCAGGTCCCCGCGCTCACCACGCGGCGCACCGAGACCACCATCGAACTGGGCTCGGGCCAGAGCTTCATGATTGCAGGGCTCATGAGCAACAACTCGCAAAACGCGATCGACAAGGCGCCGGGCCTCGGCGATCTGCCGATCCTGGGCAACCTGTTCCGCTCGCGCCAGTTCAACCGCGGCGAGACCGAGCTGGTCATCATCGTGACGCCGTATCTCGTCGAGCCGGTCGATGCGAAGGACATCAAGCTGCCGACCGATGGCTTCCACACGGCGAACGAGTTCGAGCAGCTGATCGGCTTCCGCGATCAGGATGGCGTCTCGGGCGAGCAACGCCCCGGGCCGACCGCCAAGGAGCCTGCCGCGCCCTCGCCCGACATCAGCGCATCCGATGCGCCGGATGCAGTGCAGCCACGGCGCGCACAGACCAAGGATAAAGGCAAGAAGGGGCGCACGGACCGCTCTGTTCAAACCACCGCCAAGCCCGGCTTCAGCCTGTAAGCCAGCGCACATCACGAGGTGACGACAATGCACAAAGCGCCCCTGACTCTCTCAGCCCGCCTTCTTGCGGCAGCCAGCCTGGGCCTCGCGCTCGCCGGCTGCGGCGGAATGGCGACCAACAACACTGTCTATTCGCTCAAGCAGCCCGTGATCGAGCGTCAGACCTTCAGTCTCGACGTGGCGACCAGCGGTTCGGGGCTCGCAATCACGGAGCAATCCCGGCTCAATGGCTGGTTCGAAGCGATGGATCTTGGTTATGGCGACCGGGTGACCGTGGATGATCCCAGCGCCAATCCTGCCGTAGCCGACGCGGTCAACGAACTGGCGGGCCGCTATGGCCTGATCCTCGACAAGACTGCGCCGACAACGGCCGGTTTCCTCGAACCGGGGCAGGCGCGGGTCTTCATCACGCGTTCAAGCGCCGAAGTGCCGGGCTGCCCGGATTGGTCGAAGAAATCCGACCTCAACCTGCTCAACGCGACCAGCCCGAATTATGGCTGCGCCGTCAATTCGAACGTGGCCGCTATGGTCGCCAATCCCGAAGACCTGCTCGAAGGCCAGAAGGGCTCGCCTGATCGGCTGGTCAATCCGTCGAACCGCGCGATCGGGATCTATCGCGATATCGGCCCAAGCGCTGTCGGAATGCAAAACGGACGCGGCGGTGGCGGTGGCGGTGGCGGCGCTGGTGGCCCCAACTAATTCTGCAGGAGGAAACTGACCAATGAACGCTCCCTGGAAATCCGGCCTGCCGGGCAACCGTGATCCCTTTGCCGCCTATATCTGCGATGATGCCGCGCTCGATGTGTTGCGTCCTGTCGTGATCGAAATGGGCTGGCAGCCCGAAAAGTGCAACAAGGGGGGCCTGCGCAACGCGATCCAGTCGCTCTCGGTCAGCGCCTCGCCTGCGATCCTGCTGGTCGATCTCTCCGAAAGTGGCGATCCGCTCAACGACATCAACGCGCTTGCCGAGGTCTGCGAGCCGGGGACGGTCGTCATTGCGATCGGCCAGGTCAACGATGTCCGGCTGTATCGCGACCTGCTGGCGAGCGGTATCCACGATTACCTCCTGAAGCCGCTCTCGGCACAACAGGTGCACGATGCGCTCAACCAGGCGCTCGCCGTCTTCACCTCGCCCAAGGCGGGCGACGGGGAATCTGTCAAGCGCCATATCTCGACCGCAGTGGTCGGCACGCGCGGCGGCACGGGGGCCTCGATGCTGGCGACCTCGCTCGCCTGGCTGTTTTCCGATGAGCACCAGTCTCCCACCGCACTGCTCGATCTCGATGTGCATTTCGGCACCGGCGCGCTTGCGCTCGATCTCGAGCCGGGTCGCGGACTGACCGATGCGATCGACAATCCGAGCCGCATCGATGGCCTGTTCATCGAGCGTGCGATGATCCGCGCCAACGACAATCTCTCGATCCTCTCGGCCGAAGCCCCGATCAATCAGCCGATGATGACCGATGGCTCTGCGTTTGTTCAGCTCGAGGAGGAATTCCGTCAGGCCTTCGAGATGACCGTGATCGACATGCCGCGCAACATGCTGATTAACTTCCCGCAATTGCTGGCCGATGTGAACCTCGTGCTGCTGGTCTGCGAATTGACGCTCGCCAGCGCGCGCGACACGATCCGCATCCTTTCCTGGCTCAAGGCAAACGCGCCCCATGCCCATCCGATGATCGTCGCCAACAAGGTCCAGCCCGGCGTTGCCGAGATCAGCAAGGCCGATTTCGAAGCCTCGATCGAACGCCGGATCGATTTCGCCATTCCCTATGACGTCAAGGCGGCGTCCAATGCGGCCAAGCTCGGCCAGGTGTTCGTCGATGCCAACCGCTCGAGCAAGGCCACCTCGGCCATCAAGCAGATCGCCGAACGCGTGATCGGCGCGGGCGAGGAGGATCTCGAGGAAGAAACCAGCAGCAAGAAATCTCTGCTTGGCGGTTTCGACCTCAAGTCGCTCCTGCCCAAGAAGGACAAAGAAGCCGAGCCGGCCGAATAAGGCCGCGCCCGCGCGGGCGAGCTGCCCGCAAGGGTTAGACAGACAAGAACGAACAAGGATCAGGCAGGACACAATCGATGGACATCATCCAGACGCTCGCTATCACGATTGTGATTTTCGGCCTGATCGTCGGCATTTACTCGCTCATCGCGAATTCGGGCGTTGCCAAGGCGCAGAAGCGGCGCATGGAGTCGCTGCGCTTTCGTCACTCCGAAAGCATGGACGCCAAGGTCGAATCGCAATTCAAGAAAGCGATCGCTGCGCGTCGGCCCAAGACCTACAAGGTGGCCGGGTCGAACTCTCGCATCGACGCACTCGCGATGCGGCTCGACCGCACGGGCAAACCGTGGACGGTCTCGCAATACATCTACGTGTCGCTCGGCCTCGTGATCGCCGTCGCCGTGCTGGTCTATCTCCAGTCCGGTGCAGCGCTGCTTTCGCTTGGCGTCGGCGCGCTCGTCGGGGCCGGCATCCCCCACATGGTCGTGGGCTTCTTCATCAAGTCGCGCACCAACCAGTTCAACACCAAGTTTCCCGATGGGATCGAACTGCTCGTGCGCGGTCTTCGTTCAGGCCTGCCTGTCACGGAAACCCTCGCCGTCGTCGCACAGGAAGTTCCTGGCCCGGTCGGATCGGAGTTCAAGGGCATCGTCGAGCGCATCAAAATCGGCAAGACGATGGAGGATGCCCTCCAGGACACCGCTGATCGCCTTGGCATCCCCGAATTCAACTTCTTCTGCATCACACTCGCCATCCAGCGCGAGACCGGCGGCAATCTCGCCGAAACGCTGTCCAATCTCGCCGACGTGCTGCGCAAGCGCGCGCAGATGAAGCTCAAGATCAAGGCGATGAGCTCGGAATCGAAGGCCTCTGCCTATATCGTCGGCTCGCTGCCTTTCATCGTCTTCGGCCTGATCTACTGGATCAACCCCAGCTATATCGGCGACTTCTTCGTCGATGATCGCCTGATCGTCACCGGGCTGGGCGGGCTTGTCTGGATGGGTATCGGCGTCTTCATCATGGCCAAGATGGTCAGTTTCGAAATCTGAGGCCCAGGAGCGCACACGCGATGATCATCGAACAACCCCCGGGCCCCACGCTTCTCGGATTTGACGTTATAACGGTCGGCACCGTGCTGGCCGGACTTGCCGCCTTTGCTACGATGATGGCGATCTATGCCGCCGTCACGATCAAGGACCCGATGGCCAAGCGCGTCAAGTCGCTCAATGCGCGCCGCGAGGAACTCAAGGCCGGGATCATCAATTCCGGCACGAAGAAACGCGCGAGCCTCTCGCGCCGCTCGCAGGGAACGGCCAAGGTCAAGGATCAGCTTGGCAAGCTCAACGTCCTTCAGCAAAGCCAGCTGCTCGACGTCCAGCAAAAGCTGGCGCATGCCGGGTATCGCAACAAGGAACTCGCGGTCTACATCATCGGACTGCGTGCGATCGGCCCGATTGTGCTCGGTCTGCTCGGGTTCTTCGCGATTTATGTGGTCGATTATTTCCCCGATTGGGGCCCCATGACACGCCTCGCCGCAGTCAGCGCCATGCTGTTCGTCGGCTACAAGGGCCCGGAAATCTATCTCTCGAACAAGGCATCCAAGCGCACCAAGGAAATCCAGAAGGGTCTGCCGGATGCGCTCGATCTGCTGGTGATCTGTGCCGAGGCGGGTCTGACCGTCGATGCCGCGTTCAACCGCGTCGCCAAGGAACTGGGCCGCGCCTATCCCGAACTGGGCGATGAATTCGCGCTCACCGCGATCGAATTGTCGTTCCTCAACGAACGCAAACATGCCTTCGACAACCTCGCCTACCGCGTCAATCTGGAAGCGGTGAAGGGCGTTGTGACGACCATGATCCAGACCGAGCGCTATGGTACGCCGCTTGCCAGCTCGCTGCGCGTGCTTTCGGCAGAATTCCGCAACGAGCGGATGATGCGCGCCGAGGAAAAGGCGGCCCGTCTGCCCGCGATCATGACCGTCCCGCTGATCCTGTTCATCCTGCCTGTGCTGTTCATCGTGATCCTTGGCCCGGCGGCCTGCTCGATCAACGATGCGCTGATCAAGGGCTAAGAGCCCCGCGCCATGCGGCCTGAACAATCCGGAGCCGGGGGGCCGCGCGCGGTGTCCCGGCTTCGCGCGTTACAGCGCTCCTTCGCCGAGTTCGCCTGCGCGCACGCGCAGCCGGCTGAGCATGGTGCGCAAGGCCTCGCGTTCCTCTGGCGCAAAGCCGGCAAACAGTTCGCTCTCTGTCAATCGGGCCAGCGGCATGACTTCCTCGTGGATGGCCCAGCCCTCGGCTGTCAGCGCCATAAGATGCGAACGTCCATCCTCGCTGTTGGGCACGCGCGCGATCAGGCCACGATCCTCGAGGACCTTGCACGCGCGGCTCACCGCGACCTTGTCCATCAAAGTCGCCTTGCCAAGCGCGCGCTGGGTCATGGCGGCGGCGGCTTCGGGGCCGGTTTGCGCCGCCGCGCTATCGCCGAGCACAGCCATGACCCGCCATTCGGGAATCTTGAGGGCAAAGCGGGCGCGATAACGCTGCGCGATCACGGCGCTGACAGCGTTGGAAGCGATCGAGAGCTGATAGGGCAGAAAGCCCGCTAGATCGCCGCCATGGGGAGGCACTGCCGCATCGCCAATATCGCTATCAACGGCAGGATCATGGCGCGGCGACTCCGCCTTTCTCATCGCTCTTGCGGCCTCATTTTTGCCGTATACCGTCCGCTCGCCTCGTGTCATGGGGATTGTTTCCCATGAAATCTCACCGTCTGGCAAGAGGCCAGGCGCGCGGGTCAGGTGTAGCTTCGCGCCTCCCACCATGGGTAGAACTCGGGCATGTCCTGGCTCACCTTGCCGGGATAATCGGGTTTGCGCTTTTCAAGAAAGCTCGCGATCCCCTCGCTCGCATCGGCCCCGCGCGAGAGCGTGTAGATTGCGCGGCTATCGATCTTGTGCGCTTCCATCGGATGATCCGCGCTCATCAGCCGCCACATCATCGCCCGCGTCATCGCGACCGAAACCGCGCTCGTGTTCTGGGCGATCTCGCGCGCGAGGGTGCGCGCTTCGCTCATCAGCGCGCCGGGCGCATGAAGCGAGCGCACAAGCCCGCCTTCGAGCGCTTCGGCAGCATCGAACACCCGGCCCGAATAGCACCATTCGAGCGCCCTTGAGATCCCGACCAGGCGCGGCAGAAACCATGAGGATGCCGCCTCGGGCACGATCCCGCGCCGTGCAAACACAAAGCCATAGCGCGCCGTCTCGCTCGCAAGCCGGATATCCATCGCCAGCTGCATCGTCGCGCCCACGCCCACAGCAACCCCGTTGCACGCGCTGATCAGCGGCTTCTTGCTTTCGAACAGGCGCAGCGTGAGCAGCCCTCCCCCATCGCGCACGCGCTCGTCCGACAGGTCTTCGACCGGCTCGGCGCTCGAGAACACCTGGCCGCCGCCCTCGGGCGTGAGATCGGCACCAGCGCAAAAGGCGCGCTCGCCCGCCCCTGTGAAGATGACTGCACGCACCGCATCGTCGGCGTCGATATCGTCCATCGCGGCGATGATCTCCTCTCCCATCTGCCGTGTGTAAGCGTTCATCTTTTCCGGACGGTTGAGCGTGATCGTGGCGACGCCTTCAGCCTTCTCGACAGTGATCTGGGTGGGTTTGGTCATGCGCGTCTTTCTCCTTGTGCGAGCCGCAAATTGCCATGTGCAGCGCAAAAGAAAACCCC